>ERZ1643251.49-NODE-49-length-218866-cov-11.502073_pt1 | contig 218866 bp, 218 predicted proteins | sample MGYA00579261_ERZ1643251 | MGnify/ENA primary metagenome ERZ1643251 (study PRJEB29033, sample SAMEA4952267) | chicken gut metagenome | biome: Broiler Chicken; feature: Gastrointestinal Tract; material: Caecum | place: Ireland | collected 2018 | study: Broiler... | reverse complement strand
CCCATTTGTTAGATAGTATATCACACTGTCTAACAAATGGGGTGCTGTTCATTTCAAGCGGCTGTGCTGTATTTTTATTTACCATATTGATTGCGTACCAATAAAAATGGCTGACAACTTACTCTGTATAGTAACGGCCCATTTCATCTGCTGCCAAAATTGCCGCGCAAACGCTTTCCGGTGTGACGGCAAACGGCAAGTTGCCCATGGTGTCGCCGTCGGCGCAGGCAATTTTTGCCACTTCCATCAAACGTTCCTCAGAGGCATCCTCCACGCCAAGGTCAGCCAGTGTGGTCGGCAAACCAACCTCCGTGCAGAACTGAAGCACTTCTTCCAACTCCTCCAGCGGAGCGTTCTCAAGCACCAACTGAACCAGTGTGCCGAAAGCCACCTTTTCACCGTGATAGAACGCGTGCGTTTCGGGCAACGCGGTCAAGCCGTTGTGAATCGCGTGTGCGCCTGCCAAGCCGCCGGACTCAAAACCAACGCCGGACAGATAGGTATTCGCCTCTACCACGTCTTCCACAGCTTTTGTGCAAGCGTGACGCTCTACGGCCAGCTTTGCTTTCAAGCCATCGGATAAGAGCGTCTCATAACAAAGCTCTGCCAAAGCCATTGCGGCACGGGTGGTTTTTCCTCCAACACAGTTTGTGGCGCCGGAAGCTTCACAAGCACGCGCCTCAAAATAAGTGGCCAGCGCGTCACCCATACCGGATACCAGCAAACGAGCCGGCGCCTTTGCTACAACGTCCGTATCCACCAATACGACATTAGGATTGCTCGGCAGGAACAAATAGCTGTCAAACACACCCTCATCCGAATAAATCACGCTCAGCGCGCTGCACGGCGCATCCGTCGAGGCAATCGTGGGAACGATCGCTACGGGAACACCTGCATAAAATGCCGCGGCTTTTGCTGTATCGTGAATTTTGCCGCCGCCAATGCCGACAATCATATCGCAGCCGGAAGCCTTGAATGCATTGCCAACGCGGTCGATTTCGCTGCGGCTGCACTCACCGTTAAAGCTCTCGTAAACCACTTTTGCGTCTGTTCCTTCAAAGCTCTTATCAATCGCCGGCGCTACGCGCTTCTTTCCAGATTCACTCACCAAAACAAAAATGTTTTTTCCGAATTTCTCCGTGTGCTGTCTCAGGTTCGCCAATTCTCCGCGCCCCTGAATGTAACGCGACGGACTTGCAATAATTTGTGCCATGAAAATTCTCTCCTCTCAACAATCCATAATAAATTCATAGCTTTTGGTATAAAATATTATTAAGTCACTTTTTCGGTACATAAGCAAAAAGCTTTTGCCATCTATGCACAATTTTATAGTGTGGATTTGCCTCTAAAATCAAATTAGAAAGAACCTCTTTATCATCCGGTAAATGGTATGTGCACAAAGCCAAGACGGGCTGATGTTGTTTCAAAATATTTTTGGCGCCTTTCAGCAGAAGTCTCTCTGCACCTTCAATATCCGCCTTAATAAAATCAACTTTGTCCAGATGGTGAGTTTCAACAAATTGATCTAAAGAAGTTAATTTAACTTTGATATCACTCGTTGATTCCGCTCGCTTTAACAAAGAGCTTCCGCCACTGCTATACTCATCGACGTGAAAAACCGCTTCACCCTCAGCGTCAGAAACTGCCATCAGCATAGGATGGATTTTCTCTCCATTTAAAGCGCTCTGCTGCTTGATCAAATCATTCAGCGCAGGTGTTGGCTCAAAAGCATAGCTTTGACATCCTTTTGATGCAGCATATACAGAAAAAACACCAAAGTTAGACCCGCAATCAAAGACAATATCACCTTCTTTTAAGCGTACTTCACCATATTCATAAGGTCCTTCTGCAATTAAGGTTTCATCATTAAAAATATCCGGAAATACAAAATCACCCAACTGCCCAAGCATATTGACACCATTCGGGATATCCGTTCTCCTGAGTAAGTTTACTAATTTTAAATTTCCAATTTGTAAAATCTCCTGTGTCGTGTCGATGTTCTTATCTCTAAAATATTTTTCAAAATATCGTTTGGTAATCGCATCATTTAAAGCGGTTGTTAACGGCAACAAGTTGCTAAACCCAAAGCTTTGACAAATCTCCTTAATTTCATGATGATGCTGCTCTGATGTAGCAATCAAAATTAAGGTGTTTTTATCAATTTCATCTTGTGTCCACTCACTGATAGAACGGATAGGAACGGAAAAATGATCCCATTCCTCGACATGAAACGAATCTAAATCTGTTAAAGCAATTCCTTTACACTCATAATCTTCTTGATTTAACAAGTAAGGAAACGCCATTCTTGCCACTGCTCCGGCGCCGTAGATCAAAAAAGGCTGCTTTAAAATTCTTTCTATTTCCTGCATAGTTTAACCCCCATTTATACAAATGTACGCTACATTGAACTGGTCGCCCTCGGGAAATATATTAAAGACCCCAAGCGCCTAATTGTTGTAATATCTTTTTTCGCCCCTCTTTTGAAATTGCATCATTTACTGTAACAGCTGTTTCAAAATCCTTGTTAGGCAACAGTCTTCCCATATCATAGATTGGAACATCATGCAAATTGAAAAATTGTTGAAGCTTTGCAAAATTTTCACCAACAAGAGCTTTTGCATGAGATCCGAAATATTCTTCCACCAATTCGTAATTATACGGCGTAATAAACATTCGGCACTTGATTCCATATTGACAGCTAAGATCTACAATGCTTTTGAGATAATCAAAAGACTCTGTTTCTGTGTTAACAGAGTACAGCAAGCTCTTTTTCAAATACCCTCGGTGTACGCTTTCAGATGATGGGCGTTCGCCATCGAATACACGAAGCGGTGAATGCTCAAGCTCCATTTTATAATCAACTGCTCTTAGGGAGGCTTGTGTAAGATAGCAATCTAAAGTGTCATCACTCACACCGCTTTTATTCTTTAAGGCTTCTAACAAATCGACATGCTGGCTTCTAGGCAGCTTGTGAACATATTCCGTCAGTAAATCCCAACTGATAAAAATCCATACCTGCTCAGGAACTTGTCCGCACAAAAGCTGCAAACGATACAGATAATAATAACCGCCAATGGATATGCTATTCATACTTAAAACTTTCATGGTAGAGCCGTAACGCAATCGAAGATCCTCTTTTAAGTCATTGTCATGTTCTTCGCATAATAAAATTTCATTGAACAAACTTCCGCCTATCAGCAAAATCTTTTTGTCATACTGCGAAAAAAAGGTATCTTGAAAATTTTGTTTTTCTGTTGAGCGAATCACAGAAAAATGTCGTTGCTCTACCATGCCGTGCTTTTCCAGTATCTTTTGAACATCTTCGCTATACTCTAGAGGAATTAAAACATATAAATCCTCTGGCGACGTTTTCCAAAGTTCTTCCGGGGACTGAATCATATGTCCACAAATATTCATTCCCCATTTTCTGGAATCGCCGTCAATATAGGAAAAACTGTTGTGATTGTTTTTTTCTAAAAGCAATCCTAAAAGAGTACCACGCACACCAGCTCCCCACACAAAAAGTTTTTTTCGCCCCCATAGAGCTTGTTGTGTGTCACGCAGCTGTTGTTCAAAGCTTGCAACCGTTTCTTTATGCGCGCTTTTCAATGGCCAATCATTCATCCGTCTTCCTCCAAATTTATGGCATCGAAAATTGCTCGAACGGTCTCTGTGCGTCCCGATGCTCTGATCCCTTCGCTGGTATTCGTAATGCTGATAAAATCTTTTTCCTGTAGGAGAAAACTTAGATCAATCGTTTTCACACACGGCTTTTTCAAATGGTCATTTAGATGGGATAAGATCGCACCATACTTTTCAGTAAATTGTTCCCCAAAGTATCTCTTTGCCAAAATGTAATTGATTGGCATAAGAACAAACATGAGCTTAATGTGTTGTTCAGCGCATATTTGCAGTATTCTCTCGAGATAAACGACACTTTCACTGTATTCGTCCCATGTATACATATAATTTAATTTTGTATAAACCTTTTTGGCTAGCTCGATTTGAACTTCACTGGCAGAATCATTTTGAATGTTTGCAACACCCTCAAACGCCAATGTATTCGAGCGTTTTTCCGTTTCCTGCAAAAACTGCCGCTGTTCCTCTTCCAAGGTGCCTTCTCTACCCAAAACCAACTTCATTAAATTTGCATGTTGATTTCCTTTTAAAAGGTGGACTCTTGGGGCAAATGTGCTCAAGTCGATCAAAAACATCACTGTTTTTAAATTTTTCATTTTAGCAGAAAGTACAGCCAACAAATTATAATAAGCGCGCATATATAACCCATTAAGGCTCACAATTTTGGTGGAACAGTTTAAGTTCAAGTTGTCCCCGATCGATCCATCTTCTACATCTTCAATCGAAACATTTTCCGAAATGCAGTCGGCAAACACTAAACACTCTGCATCGGTATTTTCAGTAAAGTTCAAGACAAAATTTTTCTGCACCTCATCATCCAAGTTGCACCAATCACAGCCGTTTTTATAGCCCATATTTTGAATTTGCAGCGTACAATCAGGAGCTTCTTCAATTGCTAAAAAAATAAAAAATTCAGAGCTTTTATTTTCTAATGCCTGCGGCGACAAAATTTTCGTTTCCATCTTTGTCTTTCCCCATTTTTGTGGGTCATTATCACAAAAGAAAAACTCCTTGTCACAAAATTTTTTAAGAACCATTGAAAACTGTATTCCCAAAACACCCGCTCCCCATATTACGATGGTGCGACTCGAAAGAGCGGCCTTATGTGATAAAATCATTTTCTCAAAAATGTCATACTTCTTTTTTGAAATACATTCCAAAACTTTATGTTGCATCGATAAGTATTTCTCCTATTCTGACTAAAATGATCTACCAGCTTGAGCTAGCACTCTTATAAAAATCGAATTTATCATCAGTTTTATAAGAATGCCTATTCGCTTTATTAGCGCAATACAGCACAAGTCGCAACTTGCGATTGCTAATCCTATTGCTAGCGCCACAATCGCCTATAATATTTTTCCAGAAGTGTGCTTCTATGCAGAGTTAACATTACTTTTGGTTGTATTTTGCAAAAAATTTTCAGTGCACGCCGTCACTTCAAACTGCGCAGCAATGGCTTAAACATACTTCCTTCAGAATCCGCAAGAGAGGCCACAAATTTTTGCTTTGCTGGCCTTTACTTCTTATGAAAGACTTTGTAAGTCTCAATACTTGAAACACCGCAATAAGATTTCTCCTATGCCTCTCAAGCAAGCTTAATAAATACTGTTCAAGGTCTCATTAATTTTTTCTACACAAGAGAAATTTTCAGGTACAATCAAATCCTCCGATATTTTCTTGTCCGTCATTTCTTCCAACTGTGTAACCATAAATACAAGAGTCAGAGAATCTACAATACCAGACTCAATCAGCTCTGTTGTATCTTCAATTTCCTCATAAGGATTTGCTTCATGTAAAATGCTATAAATTATCTCTTTATAATCATTCATCGAACAGCCCTCTTATCCGAAATTGCATATAGTACAGTTTTGCTATCATGGAAAATATTCTTCTGTCTCATATAAAAGCGATACCCTAAATTCAGCCGATTTAAAAACTCGATTTCTCCTAACAGGTAATCCGGACGCACGCCGTACTCCATTACAATATCCGGTACACATCGCTTTAAGGTCTTCTCACACCCCTGCAGAATCGGCAAGTCCGCTGCCAGAGCATTTACCTTGATTAGAGTGGGATTTTCATCTTCCAGCAAATTGTCCAGACAATCTGTGATGACCTCTTTTGCCCCCACGTTCAAGCTTTGATCATTGCAAGTCTGCATGGTTGAATTATCTGCAATGTCTTCTACTTTACGAAAAAGATTGGGACTTCCAAAATACAACTCGGAATTATCCACTACAGTATAAAACTGCTTCTTCGCTCTTTCCGACCAAAGCCCTACATTTACCAGTCGTGTTCGTTCAACCACACCATACTTCACAAAATTTTTCAGTGCCTGAAAGTTTGACTCGTCCGGTTCAAATGCAATCGCTTTTTCATATTCCCCACCGGAGTATGCGATAAACCGACATAATGTATCTCCAGTGTAAGCTCCTGCGTCTACGTAAACCTCTTTCGGATGCACTTTGCCTAAAATCTTTTTATCAAAAAATGTCTCTCCGTCCATCAGTTCATACAAAGGCAGCAAATTTCCTGTTATTTTAGAGTTTAAGTTGTGAACGTAGACCGTTTTTGATAAATCATCTTCCAACAAATCATAAACTGCTGCATATCGATCGAAATCTTGCTTTATTTCATTGGTACCCAAAAGACAGCTATCCACCTTAAATAAGTTACTTACATGAATCATGGGTGCTTTTTCCCCCTTTTCACGCAGTTCTTCAATAATTTGAACAGCCGTATTGATGGTGGTGCAGATGAGAATGCAGTAGTTGGAAAGTGTTTTTTTCATTTCTTCATAAGAGGAAATTCGATATTTTCCAAGAAACTCTTTCCCCCACAAAGCTTGATTTCCGTCGCATACCGCATCCGGATAAATCCCCTTTTGCTCCAAAAGCTTTACTGTTTCTCTGGCCTTGTTGCCTGCTCCGTAAACAACAATATTATCATGCTGTTTTATTTTCTGAAAATATTGTTCAGAATCAATCAGTTGCTGAAAATCCACTTCAGATCCACTCCTTTTTTAATGCCACCCGATCAATTTTCCCATTTCCTGTCATCGGAAACTTTTCCAACAGATGAATTTTTCCCGGAAGCATATATTTTGGAACTATATTTTTCATTGTTTGATAAACAATTTTATCTGTGACGCCTTCTCTTACATTGACAAACAAGACAATCACCTTATTTTGTTCATCATAAAGCGCACAGCTCTGAAGAATACCGTCTATCGAACTTGCAGCTGTTTCGATTTCCCCTAGTTCGATACGATGCCCCTGATGCTTGATTTGGAAATCCTTTCGGCAAATATACAAAATTTCACCATATTCGTTATATTTGACGAGGTCTCCTGTTCTATAAATAAAATCTCTGTACTTATCATTCAATGGATTCTGGACAAAAGCCGCATTTGTCTTTTCCCAGTCACCATAATATCCCATAGAAATACAAGTACCTCGAACGCATAATTCACCAATACTAACAGTGTCTGTTACCAAATTATCATCGTTATCCAATACAAGTACCTGCGTATTGCGGCAAGGTTTTCCGATCGGAAGCATTTCATCGTCCGAAAAATTGCGATCTGCAATATAATATGTACATACATCTGTTATTTCTGTCGGCCCATATAAATTTGCATACAACAAATTAGGGTAATGTTTACGCCAAATATTCAGCTGCTTATTTGGCATGACCTCACCACAAAACAGCACTTTTTGCAGAGAGGGCAAAGAAACTTGTGATAGCGCGTCTGAATTTGCGACATGAATGAGTGCAGAAGGAACCCAGAAAATCGTGTTGATCTGTTTCTGTTGGAGATACTCTAACAGCCTTTTCGGAAAAGCAAACACATTTTCAGGGATAATCACCAAGGTCGATCCGTTCTTCATCGTGGAATAGATATCTAATATAGAGTTGTCAAAAAAGAAGGGCGCCTGGTTGCCAAAAACTGTTTCTTCATTAAAACCAAACGTTTCAGATAACCACTCCGTATAATCAATCACACTTTTATGACTGATTACAACACCCTTAGGCTGGCCTGTTGAGCCAGAGGTGAACAGAACATACAGCGGATCTGCATCTAAAACCTCCTGATAAGGCTCTTGCAAATCAACGCAGCACTCCTTCGTTAATGCTTCTTCAAAGTACAGCATTTTGTAATCTCCGCTCAATGCTGCAGCATCATTCTGTGCAAAATAAAATACCGCTTCAGGCTCCAGAGCATCTAAAATTTTTAAGCATCGATCCTTTGGGGATTTTACATCGAGAGGACAGTAAAAATTGCCGCTGTAAACAATGCCTAAAAACGTACAAAGAGCATAGACGCTCTTTTCCATGTAAACAGCAATCGGACGATTTTGAATCGTTCCACATTGCTCTGTAATGTACTGGGCAATTTTTTTTGCATTTTCCAGCACTTGTGAAAAAGTGAGCTCTGCCTTCTCATCAACAAGCGCAACTTTATCAGGATATTTTCGAGCCGAAAATTCCAAATATTCTATCACATTTTTAATCATGGCATTTCTCCTGCTCACTCACTGCTTGCGCGAGGCGCTCTGCGATCCGTTTACGAGCGTCAAATTTCACAATTTCATCTACTGTATTACGCTGAGCAAACTCTTCCCGACTTGCAATATCGCTAAAATCCAAAACCGGTACCTCTGAGCCAATAAACTCCCGCAAAGAAGCAACATTGGCATCATACTTTTCACGAAAAGCACTTCCTAACAGCTCTTGTGCATATTCTGAGTTAACGGGCGGAATAAAGAAAAGCAAGTTAATTTTGTTCTCCTTACACAAGTGAATGATCTTTTTCATGTATACCATCGGCTCAATTTCATAGTTGAGCTCGTACATATAGCTAATTCTAAATACTAGCCTATCATTTTTCTCCTGTGAAATACTGCTCATATTCTCTTTAGAGGAGGTAAAGCAATCCATGGTAAAATTATCAAACCTAGCCTGTGTCACCTCGGCATATTCTTCTAACTCCGCATCTTGGTGATTTACTACTCCACACAGCTCTCGAATTAAAGGTGCATTCTGCGAACGAGGCAGCATATGTTGTTTTCCGGTCAGCGCATCAAAATTCGCCATAACCACAACATTTTTTGGTTTTTGCATGAAGTTTATGTACGCATGCAAGATATGATAATAGCCACGCATCCCCATTGCATGCACCGCCAATGATTTGGTGCAATCCTCCCCCATACTCAAGCGAATCAACTCAGATAAACTTCTGTGATCTGTATCTTCCTTAGCAATATCTGTTAAACCGCAATCGCCTAAAACAAAATGCAGTGTAGGCCTTTGAGCAGAAAATTCTTCAACAAAATTTTTATAAAGACTGCTTTCTAAATAGAAAAAATTTTGATTTTCCACAAAACCGCTCTTTACAAGCTGTTCCTTAACAGTGGTAGCATTCTCAATAGAAACAACAACCACTACCTCTTCTTTTTTTTGAACTACTTCTTCATAAGAAACAATGGGACATTTGTATACAGTGCCGCCTACTTTCACCGGGTTGTTATCTGTAAACAAAATATCATTGTAGCCAAAATCCTGCAAAAAATTGAGAAACAAAGTTCCTCGTATTCCTGCACCAAAAATGACAATCTGTTTTTCTTCTAATAGGCTGCCGTATTCTTCCACCCATTTTTTGACTACGTCATAATCATATTTTGCAAAAGTGGTAACTGGCCAAGCAAAGTTTTGCTTTTCATTCATTTTTTGACTACCTTTCCATTGCTTAATTTTGCACTTGAAACTATATGAAAGCCATAAATTCTATAATTTTCTTTCCCCTGCTAAAAAATATTATCAATTTGTAGCCACTTAATCTTTACAAAGACTTTAGCCTATCCAATATTTCATAGCGATAGTCGTCAATCATATCCTCTTTTGAAAAAATAGAATTTTGCAAAATGTAACAATCTTTACACCAATCCGGTTGGATATCCTGACACTGCTCCATCAACAACTTTTTCCTTTGCTCACTAGTCCAAATATCTAATAATGTTGTCTTTTGTATATTGCCAAGATTAAATGGTGTTAAGAGTTGCGTACACGGGTACACATCTCCTATAGGTGAAACTACGATTGTATGAAAAATTAAAGGACAGCATTGCTGAGCCAAAAAAAACTCACCATATTTATTCTGCATTTCAGCATTCTTTAAATGCAAATTTTTCCAAATCGGAACTATTTTTTCTACATATACGCTATCTGCAATGGGAGAAAAGGTCTGATAAAACTCTTGTTCCTGTCCATCCAACGCAATATCAGCAACTTTTATACATAATTTTGTATTAGTTTTCTTTCTGTAAAAAATTCTGAGCTTTTCGATAAAGTTTTCAAAATCTATTTTCGCGTGACACACCTCACTGTACTTCTGTGCCGACATTCCCTGTAAGGAAACAACAACTTTATCAATCCTAGCGTCAACCAATCTATCAATTAAGCTTTCTGTCAAAAGCGAGGCATTGGTGTGAATAGAAACTCTTTCACAAATATCATTTTGTTTCAAATATTTTACCATTTCCGGCAAATTAGGATTGCAAAGAGGCTCGCCATGGTTTGACAAGGAAACATGTTTCACCTTCTGTGGAAATTTTTTCATTTGATGTGCTATCTCTTGAAAAACGCTCCACTCCATCAACAAGGGTTGTTTTGCATAACCCCAGTTTTCTTTATTTTTGTCAGAGCGAAAACAGTAGCTGCACTCAAAATTACAACATTCACTGCTATCTACAATCACTGTGAAAGGTGTGCTTAATGGTAGAATTTTTCCTAGCAATTGGCGATTCGTATCATATGATGGTTTAATATTTTCGAATTCCACCTAAATCACTCCTACCTCTAATAAAAATTGCTTTACATTATCGATGTCAGAAACCTGCATGTTGATCAGTTCTTGTGCGACTCTCAGCGCTTCAGTTTTATTGCTATTTTGCAAATAAAAATATCCCAATTGTACCTTACCAAAAACATAAGCAGGCTCATATTGAAGTAAAGCACTCACCCTCAAGTAAAGCAATAGGAACTGATCTTTTTTATGTTTTACGGCGTTATCCATTAAAAGATCTGTCATTTTTTCTAACGCATCCACATAGTTTCCGTTAAAAACATCTCGATAAATCACTGTGTAATTTTTAATCAAAAATAGACTATCTATATCGCGAAGAACACCTTGATCTTTCGTTATATCCCATAGCACATGAAGGTATTGGCTAGTTTGTTTTTTATCTTCTACTAACTCAAATAAATTCTGGACTATCTTATCCATATCATCTTTCACAAACAAGTCCAGTGCTTCATTCATAAAAAAACTTAAATTCTTTGCATTTAAAATTTTTGAACAATTAGGGCAGTATTCCTTGAGCACAGAGTGCAATATATCGAAAGCTTTTTTGTCATTATTTTGACTGTAAAAGGCAAACAAATTTTCTATAAGCACACTTCTGCTAACCGCAACTGCTTGGCCTCCCTCTTGATAGCATCTTTTTGTCGCAGGATGTTTTGCAATTCGACAATACTCTTCAAACTTTTTCTTCACCGTTAACTTGGAGTTGGAAATAATGGACATTGTATCCAAAAGTGCATTTGCATAAATGCTGTATGCAAAATCCTTATTCTGTTGGGATAATTCACCATAAGCAGCTAAAAAATCCATTAAATCATCCCACAAAACTACATCAGCCTCAAAACGATCAGGCGTGTAATTGTACGAAGATGACTTAAAGTGCAGTTGATAATGATGAAGCCACCGACCTAAAAGACCTATTCTATTGGCTTTTCTCAAATACTGAAAAGAATAAAGCGTATCTCTGCCATATGACAACTTGGCAAGATCTTTTACGCTTTTAACGATTTCCATAGAAAACAAATTTCCCCAGTTAGCACGTAAACACCAATGATAATAGGGCAAATACTTAGCAAAATCTTTTTTCTCAAGCACTATACGATCTAATGAAAAGCTCGGCCTTTTCTCCTCATATCCATTTGGATGATGCATGATGCTTCCAGTAGAAACAATATCTAGTTTACTCGCTTGAGCAAAACCAACCATTAATTCTAAGAAATTACTTTCTAACCAATCATCGCTGTCAAGTAATGTGAAGTAACGTCCGGTCGCATACTGTTCTAAAAGACTTTCAAAAAAATATTGCTGATTTTCTTCATAATGTATATATATAACTCTAGAATCCTTTTCAGCATATTCTTTGATAATTTCAGAACAGCCATCTGTACAACCATTATCTACTAAGATAAATTCTATATTATGGTAAGTTTGATTTAAAACACTATCGATCGCACGCCTTAAAAATTTTTTTGTATTATAAACCTGCATGTAAATAGTTACTAGATCATTCATTGGCTTAGTTAAAGTCTCCATTATTTATTTTGATCTTGAAAATATAAAAATATCTTATAAAACGATGTTTACAACCACTGCTCACGTCAGAACATACTTACGCATCCATTCCTTTTCAAAATCTGTTATGCGTGCAGAATTGAAAAACTTCTCTTGATTGCGAGATAAAACCTCACACAATGCGCCACGAATTTGAGCACAATCAGAAATATTGTATCTGGTAATTTTCTCTACCATAGATACCATAAAAGACCACTCAAAATACTCAAAATCACTTCTCTGCTCGGGAAATTTCTCACTCAGCCATTCTGTCCTTGTTCTGTAGGCCGCAAGATATTCCTCCAGCGTTTGCGCGTCAAGTAAAGCATAATTTGTTGTCCACGCCGAATTATTACCCGGATGCCGATAAAATGTGTACTTAGGCAACCCATGATATACCACTTTGTCGCACGAAGCAATCAGACGATACATTAAAGCTATATCATCAAACTTTTTGTCTTCTGGAAACCTCAAATCCCTCATTAGATCTCTGCGGAACATTTTGGTGGGAAAAGCAACATTGTATCTCTTACGCTCCATCAGCTCAATCAATGCCTCACTTGCAGACATTACCTTTTTCTCATCGAACGCTTTATCAGCCGCTCCACATATTGACATATCCGCGTGATGTGTTTCGATTAAATTTAACAAAAATTCCAAAAAATCAGCTTCTAGCCAATCATCATCATCAATAAATGCAATATATTGCCCTCTAGCAACATCCAGTGCCTGATTCCTTCCACAGCTGATCGTAGCCTTAGGCCTATGAATCACATGCATTCTTTTGTCAGTATTAGCGTACGCATCAGCAATCTTGCCACTTCTATCTTCTGAACCATTATCAATCACAATGAACTCAAAATCTTTAAAAGTTTGTTTTAAAACACTTTTAATCGCACGTTCTATTAGATTTTCCCTGTTATAGGTGAGCATTAAAACAGAAACTTTTAATTGTCCCATATTTTCCATTCAGCTTTTCCTTCTTCCCATAGACTAACCAATTGGCTGCGATCCCGTTGTGTATCCATGCACTGCCAAAATCCATGGTGTCTGTAGACACCCAGCTTTCCGTCTTTGGCCAAATTTTCCAGAGGACCTCTTTCTAAAACACAATTCATATCTCCACTCAAATAATCAAAAACCTCCGACTCCATCACCATAAAGCCTCCGTTAATCCAGCCGCCATCTTCTTTGGCTTTTTCGCGAAAACCTCTAACAACATTTTTGCTCTCATCAACGTCTAACACCCCGAAACGTCCTCCAGGTTGGATTCCTGTAAGAGTAACCACACAGCCGCTCTCTTGGTGTTGTTGAATAAGCGCCTTAAGATTCACATCACTAACGCCATCACCGTATGTGAGCATAAAAGATTCATTCCCAATATATTTTTGAATACGCTTTACACGCGCACCTGTTTGTGTGTTCAAACCCGTATCAACTAGAGTTACACGCCAAGGCTCCGCAACATTAGAATGAACTGTCATTTTATTTTCTCGGGAAAAATCAAACGTTACGTCCGATCGATGTAAATAATAATCCGCAAAATATTCTTTGATACAATAACCTTTATATCCACAGCAAATAACAAAATCTTGAAAACCGAACGCCGAATAATATTTCATAATATGCCACAAAATGGGCTGCTCTCCAACTGTAATCATCGGCTTGGGCTTCAAATGACTTTCCTCACTAATTCTTGTTCCTAAACCACCTGCTAGGATAACAACTTTCATCTTGTATCCTCCTATAAATATCTATATATCCTTGATATTTTTCAATTTTCCTGTCTCTCTAATGAGGTTTCTAGACATAGTTACCCAATTTTTAGTAAGTTGAAAAGAAAACGCTCCGCTTAGGCGAGCACTATTTTTCTCAGCGCAAAATAACTAACTTGGACACTATGAATGCCATATATTTTCATTTTCGTGCACATTTCCTTCCTATTGAAGTATAGCAAACTACTATACTCTTTTCAAGCATTTTATCTATGTTGGAAAAAGAGTCAATATTCTTGACTATCAAATTTTATCAATATATGCTATAATAGCAAAGCTAATACAAAATTTTTGGCTTTTCTTTATTTGATTTGGGTACACAAGCTAAAAATGCATCAACTTACATCCGTGATGCTTTATAATTCTTTTTATTTACAATGAAGCATAAGAGATATATTCATTAACATCATGAAACTAAAGGAGCGTGATTATTTATGAGCCAACCAATCGTTTTAAATCAAAAAACTGCGCTTGAAATGCTCCCAACCCGCACGGCGGAGAGCCACAAGGGCAGTTATGGCAAGGTGCTGGCTGTTTGCGGCAGCTCATCTTATCGCGGAGCTGCTGTTCTTAGCGTGATGGGGGCTTTGCGCACAGGTGCGGGCCTTGTTACGCTGGCGGCGCCTGAGTGTGTCGTTTCCGCCGCAGCTTGTCAGGTGCCCGAGGCAATCTTCTTGCCGGATCCTTCGGAAAACCGCTTGCTGGAGGAAGTTTCTCAGTCGGAAGTTTGCCTTCTTGGCTGTGGCCTTCCGGCAGATGCCGCAACGGCTCAGCTTGCCAAAAAAGCATTTGACGCTTCCATGGGTGTGATTGTCCTTGATGCGGGCGCACTTTGCAGCTTAGCGGATGAGGTGTCCGCAATCACTGCTTTTGCTCAATCTCAGCCTTTAATTGTCACGCCGCACCCGGGTGAGATGGCACGTCTTTGTCGGTGTGGTGTAGAGGATGTGGAAAAGGAGCGGGCTTCTTGTGCGTTGGATTTTGCCAGCAGTACAGGTGCTATCACGGTGCTGAAAGGCCATGAAACGCTGATCGCTTGCCCGGACGGCACACTGTATGAAAACCATACGGGTAATGCCGGTCTTGCGCGCGGGGGCAGCGGGGATATTCTGGCCGGCATGATTGCCGGGTTGGCTGCACAAGGCATGAGCGCTGAGCACGCGGCAGCGGTAGGCGTATTCCTTCATGGTCTATCGGCTGACCGCTGTGCGGCGCGTCTTTCTATGCAGGGAATGCTGCCCAGCGACATTCTGACCGATTTGTGCAATATTTTCCTTGAGAAAGAACAGAAAACGTGATATGCTATAGGTATAAGAAATTCCATGTGTTCACAGTTGGAAAGAGGTGTTGACCATGTATGACCAATCCATGTTTTCCGAGCCGGGGTATTCTTCCGGTCAATCATTCGAGCGTGAGCCGCTTGGCGTTTACACGGCTAAAACCTTCGGCTGGATGGCTTTGGGCCTGTTCACAACGTTTGCTTTATCTTTTGTGATGAGCGTTACGCCCATTGCCTACGCTTTATTTTCTGTTCCTGCCCTTCCCTTTTTGCTGCTGATTTTAGAAGTCGTTGTTGTCATTGCCTTGTCAGCAAAGGTACACAAAATCAGCGTTGGTGCGGCACGCGGTTTATTTTTCCTTTATTCCGCGCTGAATGCCGTTACTTTTTCCGCGATTTTGCTGACTTACAGCCTTGGAACCTTAATTTTTGTGTTCGGCTTAACAGCGCTTTATTTTGGCGTACTGGCCGCTTACGGGTATTTCACCAAGCGCGATTTAAGTAATTTACGAACCTTTTTGCTGTTCGGGCTTGCCTTTTTGGCCATCTACTGGCTGATTTCGCTGTTTTTGCCCATGACCGGATTTGACCGCATTGCCTGCCTCATTGGCATCGTGGTCTTTATGGGCTTTACAGCATATGACACCCAGAAAATTAAGGCTTTCTACTACTCCATGGACCCTCAGTCTGACATGGGCAAAAAAATGTCGATTATCAGTGCTTTGGAGCTTTATCTTGATTTTGTCAACCTGTTTTTGTATATTCTGCGACTGGTGGGCGTCAGCCGCGATTAAACAAACAACTGGACATGATTTTTCTTGGAAGGGACGCGGCTTGCGTCCCTTTTTTGTCAAGGGGGCGATTTTATGAAACGTTCATTTTCTTCTGCATTCACCGCCGGTGTTCTGCTGATTTTTTTGGCTGTACTTGCTGCTGCTACTTGGATTGACTTGCCGTTGAGCCAAGCTTTGTACCAGCCCAATCAAACTTGGGCAATTTATTTGGAGGCTATGGGGTTTTACCCATTTTATTTCCCGGCTTTGTTATGGCTTTTAGGGCTGGCAAATGACGCGGAGGTCAAAGGCTCTATTCGCACGCTATGCACGGCGGCTTTTACCGCTGCCACCGCTTTAATGGCATATTCCTCTTATCACCACTTAGAATCACGCGGTGTTCAGCTGGCATTTGTTCCTGTCTGCGTTGTATGGACTATTCTTTTATTCGGCTATGTTTTCATCTTGGCCGCTGAGTCCCGCTGCAACGCCGCATGGCGCAAGCGGGAACGTTTTGGTTTTTTCTGGGGAACGGTTTATATGCTGCTTGGAAATATCATTATCCATGTCATCAAGCCGATTTGGAACCGTGCACGTTTTGACGAAATGATGCAGCAAGCGGATTTTTCCAACTTTACCCCTTGGTATCAACCGTTTGGCGCAGGCGGGAGCTCGTTTCCCTCTGGTCACACAGCCGCTGCCTGCGGATTGATTTTCCTTGTCTTTATCTGCGATGCCTTCCCGCAGTATCGCAAATATCGCAAATTTATTTTAATTTTATGTTCCGCTTATATTGCTGCAACGGCCGCCAGCCGTATTATTATCGGCCGCCACTTTTTGAGTGATACCGTGGCCGCTTGCCTCATTATGGCGGGTATCTTCCTCTTGATGCGGCGCAGCAAAATGTACCGCGAAATGTTGGACAAGCTTCCTCTTGCGGAAAGCGATGCTCCCGAAAAAGAAATTGAATAATAAAAAGTCCGCTCTGGCGCTGAAATGCAGCGTAACAGAGCGGACTTTTTTATTAAGATTTCTGGTTCACAGCGTAGAAAATTTACTTTGAGAGGCAATGCGCCGTGTCTGCACAACGTACAAAATTGCACCAATCAACAGCCAAATGACAGCACACAGCATATCCCAAGCGGGCTGTGCCGGTGTGCCGTGCAAAGCAGACAATGTATGAGCCAGCGGAAACACTGCCGCAAATGGTTTTAACAGGGGCGGATACGCGCTGAGCGCTACCACACTGCCTGACAGAACATTCCCAAACGAGATGAAAAAGTTGGACAATCGGTAGGGGTCGGAGCTTCCCCACGCCCCTATTGCACAGAAAAAGCCGACAGCGATTCCAGAGAACAGTACCTGCGGCGTGGAGAGAATCGACTTCCAGATAAGTGCCCACGGACACCCCGCAGCAGCCAGCAATATAAGGTTCACGGAAATTAAGGCCAAGGCCGCGCCGGTGCAAACCGTCACTTTGCATCCCCAATAATAAAAACAAAACTTACGCAGCGAAAGCACTTCGCGGTCAATGCCATAATTTCGGTCGCAGGCAAACGAAGCTGCCATGCTGCTGACAAGCATCAAGCATCCCGAAGCCAAAACAGAAGCAGCTGCAATGCTCCAAGCAGAACGCTGGGTCAATTGGCTGCCAAGCGCCGACAGCAACAGCAAATTGGCCAAAGGCATCAAAAGGAAATGAACTGCCATGGTTCGACGATTATCAAAATATAAAATAGAGGCCATGGTTGCCTTCATGAAATCACCCCCATGGTTCCATCGACACGCGCTTTTTTCAGCAGACTGCGCGCAATCACCAGGGCAAAGGCAAAACATAGCACCATGCTGAATAAAAATTGCACGAGCAGGATCAGTCTCATCTCACCGCTGAGCAGTATTCGAATAGGGGCAGAAATAGGCAGCACCCACCCGAACCACTCAATCACTGTCTGCCAATGGCCCGGCGCTTCCAGCAAACCGCCTACAAGCATGAACGGAATCAAAATCAATTCCTCATACACCAATGCATTCGGCGTGAGCACAAAAAAGGCGGCAATTGCAAAATCGAGTACAAGCGCTCCGAGCCAAAGCATCACGACGGCAATCATTTGCGGCAAATGGATGGTAACATTCATTCCCAACAGCGCCGATACCGCAAAGGAAAACGGAAATGCAAGCAGACCAAATGCCGAGCATGGCATTAACAGCGCCGCCAAAGACACCGCGTCCGAAACAGCGTTGTTGAGCAAATAGGGCAGCGTCCCTTGAAAACGCTGAAACCCAATGGCGCCCGCCGCCGTCACTGCACAGCTCCAAAGCCCGAAAATACCTGCACGCACCCACAAAAACGGGTCAGAAAGTGTATTGGCTGCATAGGCAATGACATATTGCAGCAGCAACATGCCCAGCGTACTCGTAAGCATCGTGCTGACAAAATAACCATTGCGAGCAAACAGCTTGAGGTGAAACGTGCTTAATGATAAAAATTGACGCATCGCTTATTCCCTCCTCAGCATGGGAGAGAGCGCAAGATACGACTCCTCCAAAGTGGCAGGGCGGTCAATATGGGTCACATGCGACAGCTTGCGAACACTTTCCAGATCCCCATCGTGCACCAATTTTCCCGCACCAATCAGCAAAATGCGGTCGGCAAGGTGTTCGATTTCACTCATGCTATGGCTCGTCAAAAGCACCGCAGCGCCCTCGTCTGCCAATCGCCGAATCAGTACGCGCAGCTCGTGCGCCAATTCTACGTCAATACCGTTGGTTGGCTCATCCAGCAAAAGCAGTTCTGGATTTCCCAGCAGAGCGCGGGCAATATGCAAGCGCTGACGCATTCCGCGGGAAAACGTGCCGACACGCTGATGAGCGGCCTCCCACAGTGATACCGCTTTTAACACACGTTCTGCTTCCTGGCGTCGCTGCTTTCCCAAATCGGCCAAGGCGGCAAAAAACATCAAGTTTTCCCATGCCGTTGCACGGCCATAAAAACCCAGCTCGCCGCCGAACACCACACCGATTTTTCGGCGTATTTTTTCGCGTGAACAGGCGCAGTCGTCACCGCACACGAGTATCTGCCCCGAGGTGGGCGCAAGATATCCCGCAATCATTTGCACGGTTGTGGTTTTTCCGGCGCCGTTTGGACCCAGCAACGCAGCAATGCTGCCGCGTTCCACTGAAAAAGAAATGTCATCCACTGCCCAGAACGGCGTTTTGCCGTTTTGAAAGCTGCGGCGCAGATGAAGCACTTGCAAAACGAAATCTTGATTCATTTGTAATCCTCCAATGGTGAGGATGGCATTGCAAAAAGCAAAGCTGCCCTTCTGCCGGATAGCACACTCCCACCAGTGATGCGTTTCCCTGTGCAGAAACTTTCGCTCTTGCTGCATCCTCTTGTTGTCAACCGGCTTTGCACGCACTGCCGTACAGATGCACTGTATCCAAAAATGATACAAACACCACTGCATCTTCCATCAGCATCCGTGCAGCAAACCGGGTTTTATGCACCCCCATCAACTCGAAAATTCCATGCTCCCATGGTCATAAAATAGAATACCATCTCCTGCGCCACCTGTCAATGGAACGCAGATGAAACAAGTAATTTTTAACGCGGCACTTGACAATTTTCAAAAAATTTATTATATTAACAGTTAATGTAATTAACTATTGGATTGATTAACTATTAGAAGGGAGAATTTCATGAGCTGTATCAAGCAAGAAAGCGATACCTTTCGGCTGTTTACTGCTGTGAATCGTGTGCGCCGTGCCTGGCGTTCACTCGCTCCGTCCAAGAAAATCAGCAAAGCGCAATTCGCCACGCTGATGACCATTGCGCACGGAGGCCGCCCACCGCATGAAGGCCAAGAAACAAACCAACCTATGCCGCTTTCCGTGCTGGCAAATCTGCAAGAGCAAAGTTTGCCGGGGATTAGTCAGCGCGTCTCCGCTTTGGAAAAGCTGGGTTATCTTGAGCGCGTTGCGAATCCAAACGACCGCCGCGTATGTGCCGTTCAGCTGACGCCCGAGGGCTCCAAGCTGCTGGAGGAAGCGTGTGCTCGCGTGAAAGAAAAGCTGGACGCAGCGCTGGAAACCATGGGGCGAGAGAAGCTGGACACACTGCTTTTTCTGCTGGAGGATTTAACATGTGCGCTGGAACTCATAACAAGCGATGAAACACAGGAGAAATGAACCATGCTGAAACTAAAACGCTATTTAAAACCTTATTTCGTCTTACTGGTGGCGGGCATTGTACTTTTGTTCGGGCAGGCCACCCTGGAGCTGACGCTCCCGAATCTGATGAGTGATATTGTGAATGTCGGCATTCAGCAAGGCGGTATTACTTCCGCAGCGCCGCAGGCCATCAGCAGCGACGCCATGCAATTGATGCAGCTGATGATGTCGGAACAGGATCGCACTGTGGTGCAGGAAAGCTACGAAACACTTTCCGAACGTACAGACCGTGATGCTTTGACAAAGCAATACCCGAATGCAGATGACACCACGTTGATTCTGCGCGAAGATACTGATAAAGCTTCGGTAGAAGGGGCGTTTTCCCGTGCATCCTACGCCTTTATTCAGGTCATGCAGTCTTTGGCTGAGCAAACCGGCACACAAACGACTGCTGAGTCGGACGGCGCTTCTGCTTCGATTGATTTTTCTCAGGCCGGGCAGCTCGCGGGTATGCTGGCAATGCGTTCGGACAACACCATTCAAGACGCCATTGACACCGCTGCCGCCACACCGGATATGATGACCGAACAAACGGCCGCCGTATTTGTAAAAAGCTTTTACCAAGACCTCGGCGCTGATACCGACAGCCTCCAGACCGGCTATATTTTGACCGTAGGCTTGAAGATGCTGGGCTTAACCGTTCTTTTAACTGCTTGCGCCATCAGCGCTGGATTCTGCATGGCTCGTTTGGGCGCCGGAGTTGGCCGCGACCTTCGCCGCGATGTTTTCTCCCGTGTGACGCGCTTCAACCAGTCCGAGATGGATCGTTTTTCTACGGCCAGCTTAATTACACGCTCCACCAATGACGTACAGCAGATTCAAATGTTCCTTTCCATGGGCTTCCGTTTGATGTGCTTTGCACCGATTATGGGTATCGGCGGCCTTGTCATGGGTCTTTCCAAATGCCCGGAGCTGGCTTGGGTACTGCTTTTGGCGCTTGCCATTATGCTTTTAGTCATTTTGACGTTGTTCGCTGTCGCACTGCCGCGCTTTAAAAAGATGCAGCAATTTGTCGACCGTCTGAACCTTGTCTCCCGCGAGGAGCTTTCCGGCATGATGGTAGTGCGTGCTTTTTCCAATCAAAAATTCATGCAGGACCGTTTTGAGAGCGCAAACCACGACTTAACCTCTAACACCTTGTTTGTCAACCGCGCCATGGCCGTGATGATGCCGGTGATGACGCTTGTCATGAACGGCGTCAGCTTGTTAATCGTCTGGTTTGGCGGCAAGCAAATTGCCGAAAGCAATTTGCAGGTCGGCGATATGATGGCGTTTATTCAGTACGCCATGCATGTAATCATGAGCTTCTTGTTTATCAGCATGATGTTCATTATGGTGCCGCGTGCATCTGTTTCCGCAGAGCGTATTTATGAGGTGCTTTCCACCGAAAACCGCGTCAATGACCCGAAACAGCCCCAGCACATCAAAAATACCAAAGGCGTCGTGCGTTTTGACAACGTCAGCTTCCGCTATGACGGCGCAGATGCCGAGGTACTCAGCCATATCAGCTTCACAGCCCGTCCGGGCGAAACAACCGCCTTTATCGGCTCTACGGGCTCCGGTAAATCTACGCTGGTCAACCTCATTCCCCGCTTTTACGATGTCAGCGAAGGCTCTGTCAGCATTGACGGCGTCGATGTGCGCAATTTGACACTGCATGAGCTGCGTGATCTGATTGGCTATGTGCCGCAAAAAGGAATGCTTTTCTCCGGTGATATTTCATCCAACCTTCGTTACGGCGATAAAAACGCCACCGACGAAACGCTGCATGAGGCTGCCGATGTTGCACAGGCCAGCGAGTTTATCTCCCGTTTGGAGGACGGCTACGACACCGCCATCAGCCAAGGCGGTACCAACGTTTCGGGCGGACAGCGCCAGCGCCTTTCCATTGCGCGCGCCCTGGTCAAGAAAGCGCCGATTTATATTTTTGACGATACGTTCTCTGCACTTGACTTTAAAACAGATGCTCGCTTGAGAAAAGCGTTGGGCCAATATACCACCGATGCCACTGTTTTAATTGTGGCACAGCGCGTTTCCACCATTATGCATGCCGAGCAAATTGTTGTGCTGGATGAAGGCCATGTGGTGGGCATTGGCACACACGAAGAACTGCTGCGCACCTGCGACACTTACCGTGAAATTGCAGAAAGCCAGCTTTCAAAGGAGGAATTGGCATAATGGCACACAAACCGAACGCCCGTCCCATGCATGGCCCCGGCGCGATGATGCCGGGCGAAAAGGCAAAAGATTTTAAAGGCACCATGCGCAAATTGATTGCCTACCTTTCCCGCTTTTTGCCCGCGGTGATTTTTGTTCTGATCTGCGCGGCGCTTTCCACTGTATTCGCCATCTTTGGGCCTAAGATTTTGGGCAACGCAACCACGAAACTGTTTGACGGATTGATTGCCACCCTCACGGGAACAGGCTCCATTGACTTTGCCGCCATTGGACAAATTCTATTGTTCTTGGCCACTTTGTACGGCATCAGCGCCCTTTTGATGTATATGCAGGGCTGGGTGATGTCCGGCATTGCGACGAAGCTGAGTTATTCCATGCGGCGCGATATTTCCAATAAAATTGATAAAATGCCGCTTTCCTATTTTGACCGTGTCCCCCACGGTGAAGTGCTCAGCCGCATTACCAACGACGTGGACACCGTCACCCAAACGCTGAACCAAAGCCTTTCCCAAATTGTAAGCAACGTAACAACCATGATTGGTGTGTTGATTATGATGATCACCATCAGCCCGGTGCTTACACTGGTTGCTTTGTGCATTCTGCCGGTCAGCGTAGTCATTGTGATGAATGTCGTCAAGCGCAGCCAACCCTTCTTCCAGCGCCAGCAGGAATATTTAGGCCATGTCAACGGCCATGTAGAAGAAATGTATGGCGCACACACCGTTGTCTCGGCCTTTAATGGCGAGGAAGAAAGCATTGCACAGTTTGAAACTTTAAATGACCGCTTATACCATGCTGCTTGGAAAAGCCAGTTTTTGTCCGGCATGATGATGCCGCTCATGAACTTTGCAGGAAACCTCGGTTATGTGGGCATTTGTGTTCTCGGCGGCTTTTTGTCCTTGAACGGCACCATCACCGTGGGTGATATTCAGGCCTTTATTCAGTATGTTCGCCAATTCACACAGCCGATCAACCAAATCGCCAATATTTCCAACGTACTCCAGCAAACCGCAGCGGCAGCCGAGCGCGTGTTTGCCTTTTTGGAGGAAGAAGAAGAAACGGCTGACGCATCCGCTTCGGTAAAACCCGAGGAAATTACCGGCGAAGTGAGCTTTGATCACGTTCGTTTTGGCTATGTGCCGGAGAAAACGATTATTCACGATTTCTCCACGCTTGTTCGTCCCGGCCAAAAGGTGGCAATTGTCGGCCCCACCGGTGCGGGCAAAACGACGATTGTCAAGCTTTTGATGCGTTTCTACGACGTATCGGACGGCAGTATCCAACTGAGCGGACACGATCTGCGCACCTTGCCGCGCAATGAGCTGCGCAGCTTCTTTGGCATGGTGCTGCAAGATACTTGGCTTTATAACGGTACCATCCGCGAAAATATCCGCTATGGACGGCTGGATGCCAGCGACGAAGACGTATTGGCCGCAGCGAAAGCGGCGCAGGTTGACCACTTTGTGCGCACTTTGCCCGAAGGTTATGATACGGTGCTGAACGAAGAAGCGTCCAACATCAGCCAAGGTCAAAAACAGCTGCTGACCATTGCGCGCACCATTATTTCCGACCCCAAGATTTTGATTTTGGACGAGGCAACCTCCTCGGTCGATACGCGCACAGAGGTTTCGATTCAAAAGGCAATGGATCATTTGACCGAGGGACGCACCAGCTTTATCATTGCACACCGCCTTTCCACCATCCGCAATGCCGACATGATTCTTGTGATGAAAGACGGCGATATTGTAGAAACGGGCACCCATGAAGCTCTGCTCGAAAAAGGCGGCTTTTACGCTGAGCTTTACAACAGCCAGTTTGCCCGCGAGGACGAAAGCGCATAAAGCACTTCTTTTCGACGTTTGCAAAGCAAAAACTCCTGTTTGGAAACCATCTTCCAAACAGGAGTTTTCAGTTTGTCGAAAAAGCTTTGCTTTTTCACAAACTGAAACCCTATCTAAAATGGAAAAGAGGGCTCGGCCCCCTTTTCCAAGCCTTTTTCCCCTTGCAGCCTAGGTTCTTTTTGAATAAGGCGGCGGTTTTTCGACACTCTCAAAACTGATACATACAGCTGCTTTCAAGCGGCTTATTCTTCTGCAACCGCAGCAAATTCCTCATTTTTTTGGTAGTTGCCGTCTGCATCCTTTAAAAATGGCAGAACCTGCACAACAGCACTTTGATTGACAAGGCCGTAAATATGCGGGTACGCTCTGCCGCAGCCGTCCAAGTCCTCGTATCGCACCGGCGCGTTCAGCTTTGTCTCGTCAATGCAAACCAGCACCAAAGGCTCGATAACCTCTTTGAAATTCGGGGCTACCCGCCAAAAATGTGCAATGGAAGAACAGTGAAGAAAGCCGTATTTCTCCAAATCACGCTGTCCCCAAAACGCTTTCTCCCTGCGCTCCTTCCACACCGATTCCTTCATGCAATGTAAAATCACTTGCTGCTCCCCCCTTTTTACACCACACAAAAGCGCCGCCCCAACGGGACGGCGCTTTTGCGCGTCATGTGCGAAACTTGAAAAAGACGATGGCTTAGGCCTCATCTTTCATTTTTGCAAAGCACTCGCTGCAATAAACCGGACGATCCTCGCGGGGCTTAAAGGGCACTTTTGCCTCTTTGCCGCAGGAAGCGCAGGTTGCAACGAACATCTCACGGGTGCCGCGGGTAGCATTCTTGCGGGCATCACGGCAAGCTTTGCAGCGCTGCGGCTCGTTTTCGAAGCCACGGCTTGCATAAAACTCCTGCTCACCGGCAGTGAACACGAACTCCTGGCCGCAATCTTTGCATACTAAGGTCTTGTCTTCGTACATAATGGTTTCTCCGTTCTGGATAATATTTTTGCCCGCGGAAGGATTTCAACCGACACCTTTGATCTGGGGACCAACGCTCTGACTTTAAGCTACTGGGGCATATCAAGGCGTTTTTCCAACGCCCAACGACTGGAGTAAAAAAGTGACAACAATCGGCTTTCGCAGCACACGAGCCATTAAACCCGGCCCAATTTTGCGCGAACGCGCTGTAAAGCATTATCGACCGTTTTTTCCGAAATATTCAGCCGCTTTGCAATCGTGCTGTACGACGCACCTTCCAAGAACAAAAGCAGCACCTGGCGCTCCAAGCTGGAAAGACGGGTGGCAATTCCCTCCATTGTGCTGGACAATCGCTCGTTCATTTCCACGGTTTGTTCCGGCGAAGGCTCCGGCGCAGCGGTATGCTGCACTTGTTCAATCGAAACAGAATCGTTCAGCAAAGCGTGCTTTTTTCTTCTGGCATAACGGCGCGCGGTAAGAATTCCGTTTCGGATACAAGAAGATGCATAAGTAGAAAACGAAGCGCCCTTTTCCTCGGAGTAAGTGTTGATGGCGCTGAACAAGGCAATAATGCCCTCCTGCACAGCGTCTTCCAAATCCAAACCCGGGCACACACCCGCCTGTGCAGCCGCACGAATCCGCGGCATTTGCCAAGCAATCAGGGCGGCGAGCGCCTGTTCATCTCCCAAGCGGCAGCGCGCGAGCGCCTGCCGCAAGCTTTCATCGTCCATGTGTATTTTCTTGCCTGCCGTCACTCTTTAATACTCCCTCATTTTATCGTCCCATAGGGCAAAAGTCAAGGCGAAAAGCCATTTTATAACACCTGTCTTAAAACTTTGTACAAATCATACTATAAGAACTTTAAAAGATTAGCAATTATTCCTATAATATTTTATTGATATTTTATTCTTAATTTATTCACATTATTTACGTTCTATCCATGAAAATCAGGAAGGATTCGTTACATTCCGAATCCAAGCGCCGCTTTTCAGGCGAATCAGCGAAAGCACCGTTTTGATGGGGCTGTCGAGCTTGAGCATCACATATACCCACGTTACGGGCCATCCCCACACGAGTCCGCTTAAAATTCCCATGGGAACACTTACCAGCCACAACGCGCCGCAGTCAAATGCAAACGCCGTTTTGGTGTCGCCGCCGCCGCGCAGAATGCCGATGATGCAGGTAATATCAATGGCAAGGCTTAAATGCAGCAATGCTAGTACACCCATGACCGTATAAGTGACCTCGTAGGCTTCCGGCGTAATGCTGTAAAACGAAAGAAAAATAGGCCGCAGAGTGAAAATTAAAGCACAGTTAAACATGCCGACAAACACACTGCCAATCAAGATTGTGTTTGCGGCGCGTTTAGCGCGTTCAATGCGGCCTTCCCCAATCAGCTTTCCCGTAATGACCGCCGCAGCATTGCCCACACCAATGACAGACACCAGCGCCAGCTGATGCAGCACCGAGGCAATGGAATTGGCCGTGACAAAGACGCTGCCGATGCGCCCAATGATGGCCGCCGTCACAGAAATACCAAGCCCCCACAACATTTCGTTGCCTAAGACGGGCAGGCTGTGTTTGGTGTAATCCTGAATCATTTCATTTTTTAAGCGAAAACAATCGGAAAAGCGAAAGCCGGTAACATCCTCTTTGAAATACATATACAGCGTCACGAGCAAAAGCTCACTGCACCGCGCCAAAATGGTGCCCACCGCTGCACCGCGCACGCCCATGGCAGGTGCGCCAAACGCGCCAAAGATAAATACATAGTTAAAAAAGACGTTGACAAAAAAGCTGGTGCCGTAAATGGCAGCCGATACCGTTACCTTTTCGATGGCGCGTAAGCTCATCATATAGTTATTGGAAATGCTGTATGGCAGATAAGAAAGCGCCACCAGCTGCAAATATTGTGCAGCCACCGCCACAATTTCCGTTTCGTGGGAATAAAGCCCCATTACCTTTTCAGGAAACAGCAGGCAAACCGTTGTCATCAAAAAAGACGCCGTAAACACACTTTGCATACTCAAACGCATTACGGTTCGGATTCGGGCCACATCGCCGCGTCCCCAGTATTGGGCAATGAGCACACTGCCGCCCGCCGAGAGACCGAAACCGATGCTCATTAACAGTGAGAACGGCTGGCCGCCCAAATTGGCGGCGGAAATGGCCTGATCGCCCAAACTTCCCAGCATGACACTGTCCATCATGGCCACGCCAAAGCTAATCATATTTTGCAGCGCAATGGGAACGGCAATAGAAAGCATATTGATTAAAAATTGCTTTTCAAAAATAAAATGCTGCTTGAGCCCCTTGAACACAAGGCACCCTCCTTTTCAATTCCTTTCTTCGTCCTTCAGCCCTCTTTTTGTTTAGGGCATTTCATGGTCAGCGCAAGGCGCTTTTTAGCTTCTTCTACCGAGAGCACCCACACCGTTACCACATCGCCCACTTTGAGCACCTCAGACGGATGCTTAATAAAACGGTCGCAAATTTGGCTGATGTGAACCAGCCCATCCTGATGCACGCCAATGTCTACAAAGGCGCCAAAATCAATCACATTGCGCACGGTTCCCGTCAGCTCCATGCCGGGTTTTAAGTCTTTTATATCCATTACATCGGTGCGCAAAAGCGGTTTCGGCAAGCTGTCGCGCATATCGCGTCCGGGGCGCACCAGCTCGGCCAGAATATCTTGCAGCGTCGGCACACCGACTCCTACTTCACCAGCCAGCTTTTCCAGCCCATAGGCTTTGGCTGTGGCTTCCAGCTGACTCATTTTTGCTGTGCCGATGTCTTGCAGGGCAAAGCCGCAGCGCTCCAGAACCCCACGCGCCGCTTGATAGCTTTCCGGGTGAACGGCTGTGGTGTCCAGCGGGTCTTTCGCACCGGGTACACGCAAGAAGCCCGCGCACTGCTCAAATGCTTTCGGCCCCAGCTTCTTCACCTTCAGCAGTTCTTTTCGGCTATGGAATGCGCCGTTTTCCTCTCGATAAGCCACAATGTTATTGGCAGCAGCCGCCGTCAAGCCCGCCACACGCCCCAAAAGCGGTGCGGAAGCCGTGTTTAAATCGACACCGACGCTGTTGACACAGCGTTCCACTACGCCATCTAACGCCTGTGCCAGCCGCGCGGGCGGCATGTCATGCTGATATTGTCCCACGCCGACGGCCTTGGGGTCAATTTTCACCAGCTCAGCCAACGGGTCCTGCAAGCGGCGTGCAATGGAAACCGCACTGCGTAAATTAACATCATAATCCGGGAACTCTTTCGCCGCCAGCTCAGACGCCGAGTACACGCTTGCCCCGGCTTCGCTGACAACCATGTAGCTGATTCCCTTCACGCCGTCCTGTGCCAATTCCGAAAGCACCTCAGCGGCAAATAACTCGGTTTCTTTGCCCGCTGTTCCGTTTCCGATTGCAATAATTTCCACGCCGTGCTTTTGAATGAGCGCTTTGATGGTTTTTTTCGCTTGCTCCACCTTTTTAAATTCCGGCACGGGATAAACTACGGCGGTGTCCAGCACCTTGCCCGTTGCGTCCACAACAGCCGTTTTGCAGCCCATGCGATAGCCGGGGTCTAAGCCCATAGCCACTTTGCCCTTGATGGGCGGCTGAAGCAAAAGCTGCTGTAAATTTTGGCCGAACACAGCAATGGCGCCTTCACACGCGGCCTGTGTCAGCTCGGAACGAATTTCGCGCTCCAAGGAAGGCGCAATCAAGCGGCTCAGAGCATCCAAAGCGGCTTGCTGCACCTGCTGTGCCGCCGCACTGCTGTTTTTTACGGCAAAGCGCAGCACAATGGCCTGTGCCTGTTCAGGCGGCACTTGTACCGATACACGCAGCATTTTCTCGCGTTCGCCGCGGTCGATGGCAAGCACACGATGCCCTGCCGCTTTTGCCACCGGCTCCGCGTAATCATAATAACCCTCATAGACACTTTGTGCCGTATCATCCACGGCTTTCGTTTCCAAAACGCCCTTTTTCTGATACAGTGTACGCAGCTGACTGCGCAATGCCGCGTCGTCGGCAATCTGCTCGGCCAAAATATCGCGCGCACCGGCAAGCGCCGCTTCTTCGTCAGGAACTTCCTCGGTGACATATTCCTTTGCCAAGGCCGCCGGGTCATCCGTGCGCACTTGCTGCCAAAGGCGCTCAGCCAGCGGCTCCAAGCCGCGCTCACGCGCAACACTTGCCTTTGTTTTGCGTTTGGGACGATACGGGCGGTATAAGTCCTCCACCTGCGCCAAGGTTTCCGCCTGTGCCAGCGCTTGCTCCAATTCCTGCGTCCATTTCCCCTGCTCGGTAATCGCTTTTTTAACGGTTTCCTTTTGCTCGTCCAGCTTTTTCAAGTAGGCATAGCGTTCATCCAGCGTGCGAAGCACTCCATCGTCCATGCTTCCCGTGGCTTCCTTGCGGTAGCGCGCAATGAACGGAATGGTATTGCCTTGGTCAATTAAGTCCAAGGCGGCTGCAGTATGGGACGGGCTGAGCGACAGCTCTTTTGCAATACGGGCTGCATATTGATTCATGTGTGTTTTCTCCTTCGCTGTTTTTCGTAGACACTGTAAGCGGCATAGCCTGCCCACATCACGATGGCAACACCGGTTACAATCACAGCGGTATGCCAGCCGGGTGTTTCATAGGTGAACACAATTTCGCTTTCCCCCGCGGGACACAGCACTGCGCTCATACCGCCCGACACACGTTCCACAGTGACCTCCTTACCGTTGACCGTTGCGGTAAAGCCTTTGTCATACGGCACCGAGAAAAACACCAGATTTTCTGCGTCCAGCGTGATGTGCGCTGTAAAGCCGGTGTGGTCGGCGGTAAAATCGCTCACTGCCGTCAGACGGCGTTTTGCGACATCTTCTTTGTAAGTGTCATAATTCAAGTCTTGGGTGTCCTGCGTTGTGACAGGCTGCATCAAATGGCCGTAGGTTTCGATTTGCTCGGGAGTCAGCGCAATGGCACGCACCAGCATATTGCCGCGCACGTTTTCAGCAAGACCCATCAGCGTCGGCTCGGCAGGAGCGTCATCCGCGCTTTCCACGGCCTCCTGCATCGGTGTGTCGGAAATTGCCTCGGCGGCCTCCTCCGCGTCTTGTTCCAGCAAAATATACTTATCGTAAGCAAAGCCCATGGGCAGCTCGTTCGTATTATAGAAATAAGCAAAGGTGTCGTCCGAAAAGCTGTACTCATAGCCATATCCGCCATAAGCATCGGCAAATTCCTGCTGCTGTTCCAGCGTTGTAATCACATAGCGCACACCAATCAAACCGCGCAGTGCGTACAAATCGGGCGAGGGCTTGCTGGACACGTCACGCTTGACCCCTACACGCGGGTAAAAGTCCATAATGGACGGCGTCACCACGCTGTTGAAAAAGCGCAGGCTTGGCTTTTCCATCAACAAGCTCATGTTGTCGTAAACGCCGCCGTCCGATTCATTAAACGTGTCTGTTCGGAAAAAGCCATCCTCCGGCCACTGAATATTGGGCGCTGCGTTGAAGTATTGCTGGCGGTAGGCGCTGTCGCGCTCCCACTGGGGAAATTTGCCCAGCGAGATGTGCGCAACAGAATAAAACCACGAAAAGCCCAACAGCGCACAAAGCAATACCGCCGGAAAACGCCGCTGCCCGCGCATGTTGGAGTAAAAGCCCGCAAACAGCAACAGCCCCAAAAGCGCCGTGAAATACGTCAGCCAGAAACGCGGCTGATTGTCCACCACGCCCAGCGACCACACGCCGTCCTCCTCTTTCGGCACAATGGCAAACACAATATACAGCATGGTGATAATGCCAGTAAAGCGCATTCCACGCGTGATGTCAATTTCTTCTGTATTTTCCAGCGCGTGCATCGTGGCGGCGCACATCAGCAAAATGGGCATATAGTACCAGCGGGCATAGTAGCTGGAATTGAGCGCATAAAAGCTGGAGTTGAGCACCGGAACGAGCGCCATTACAAGGCAAGCCGTCAAAATGCGAGTGAGCGCTGTCTTCGGCTTTGCCTTACAATACGCCCATACGCCCACCATGCTGACCATCGGCAGATAAGCCGTCATGCTTGTGTGCTTGATGACTGCATCAGTGAAAATATTGGGCAGATAAGTGGGATCGGGCGGCAAAAACAGCGAGGACAGAATGGCAAAATACTGCTGCACTTTGCCGTACATCAAAAAGCCGAAGCCGCTGGATAAATCGACCGTGCGCGGGTTTTCCGGCAGGCTGAGCGCCGTGGGAATGAGCAAAAGGCACCCCAGCGCCACGCCGAGCACACTCTCCCACGCAAGGCGGCCAAAGGCCGGCAGCGTAATGCGGTACTCTTTGGAAATCAGCTTGATGAAGAAATAGAGCAGCAAAAAGACAATTTGTCCCGCAAAGAAGAAGTAGTTATTCAAACAGTTGATAGCCACCATCAGCGGGAATACAGCACGCTGGCCGTCGTAGACGTAAGCATCCAGCGCCCAAAGCAAAAACGGAAAGAGCGCAATGCAATCTACAAAATGGTTAAAAAATGTGTTATACACCGTAAAGCCGGAAAAGGCATACAGACAAGCCGCAATGACAGCATAGCTTTTGGTGCGGGAATAACGGCGCAGCCAAGTAAACGCCCCAAGGCCGCACACGCCGAACTTTAACACCAAAAGCGGAACCATCGCAAACGGAACCCACGTTTGCGGCAAAAGCACGCTGAGCCAGAAAAACGGAGAACCCAGCAGATAAAATGCATAGGAGTTGACCACCGAGGTGCCGAGGTCGGTTTCCCAGCTCCACTGCCCCGCCCCCGACTTGACAAAACCGTTCATGTAGGTGTAAAACGGTATTTGCTGGGTGTTAAAATCGCCGCAGTATTGGAATAACCCCTTGTCGATAAACAAAAACGGCAAATAGATGGCAAACGCACCGAGGCAGCACACCAAAAAGGTGAACCAATAGCCTTTGCCCCAATCCCTTTCTGTCAAACTTTTCATTGTGTTGCCCTCATCCTTTCAGTTGTTTTCATCAAAGGCACAGCCGCCTGTGCCCCACAGGAGGATTTGATTATGAAGCTTTACCCGTTTAACGCACTTTTAGCGCGCATGAAATATATTGCGCGGTGGGGGCTGATGCGTTCTTCCCGCACGGAATCGGTCAGCGAACATACCGCCGACACCGCTATTTTAGCCCACACCCTTTGTTTGATTGCCAACCAGCACTATGCCCCGCTGCACCCTGTGCCGGTTCGCCCGGAAACGGTGGCGGTGGCCGCTTTGTATCACGACGCGGGAGAAATTATGACCGGCGACCTTCCCACACCCGTGAAGTATAAAAATGAGCCGCTTTTAACCGCGTTTAAAGAACTGGAACGCGACGCAGCGCAAACCCTGTGCACGCTTCTGCCGCCTGAATTTTCCGGCGAAATGCACGGCTACTTAACCGGCGAACATCTGACCCCGGACGAGAAAAAGCTGCTCAAGGCCGCCGACCGCCTTTCCGCACTCATCAAATGCATCGATGAGGAACAGGCGGGCAACCGGGAGTTTTCCGGGGCAAAAAAGCAGCAGATGCAGGCGCTTCGCGCGATGGATTGTCCCGAAGCGGAATACTTTATGAAGCACATGCTGCCGTGCTATCACTGGACATTGGACGAGCTGAGCGCCCCGTGCGCACAGGAATACCAAACCGGCGAATCGGTTCTTTAAAATGCTTCGTGCTTTTCGTGGTCGCGCTGAAGCGAAAACGCCAGCTCAATCACCGGTTCTAAATCAGTAAAATGCGTCATCGCACAGCACTCACGGCGCAAACGCGCCGCCCCTTTCAGCCCGTGCATATACCACGCGGCATGAGAACGCGCTTCCATCATCGCCACGCGCTCACCCTTATCCTCGCACATATCGTAGATGTGATGACGCAGCACACGAAAACGCTCCTGCAAGCCGGGCGCCGGCGGGACTTTCTCGCCCCGCATTGCCGCCGCAATCTGTGCAAAAAGCCACGGGTTGCCCATAGCGCCGCGCCCCACGGCAACGCCGTCGCAGCCCGTTGCATCGATTAGCGCCAACGCGCTTTCGGCACTGGTCACGTCACCGTTTGCCACCACGGGAATCGAAACAGCCTGTTTAATGCGGGCAATTTCTGCGGGGCGAATGCCCGGCTCGTACATTTGACGGCGAGTGCGGCCATGCACGGTCAGCATGACTGCGCCCGCGTCCTCGCACCGTTTGGCGACCTCCACGCCGCTTCCCGCCTGTAAATCATCTTCATCCCAGCCAATGCGAAGCTTGACGGTTACGGGGACGCCTTCGGCATGGCGCACCGTTTCGCGCACAATTTCCCCGGCACGCACAGGGTCTTTCAGCAATGCACTGCCCGCGCCCGGGCCCGTAATTTTCGGCGCAGGGCATCCCATGTTGATGTCCAGAAAATCAAACGACACCCCGTATTTGCCCTGCACAATCATTTCTGTTGCCTGCCCCATTACCTCCGGCTCAGCCCCAAACAGCTGAATGCCGAATGGTGCCGGCGCACTGCCGCCCGCCATCAAACGCGGGCTTTTTTTATCGCCCATGGTCAGCGCTTTGGCGCTGACCATTTCGCTTACCGTACAGCTTGCGCCAAACGAAGCGCACAGCCGCCGCATGGTGGTGTCAGTAACCCCTGCCATCGGCGCCAGCGCCGCGCCCGGCGAAAGCTCCAGTGTTCCTATCTTCAGCATGATTTGCTTGCTTTCTCCTTACTCTTTCAAATGGCATAAAATTGTGGCGCGCTTTTTTGCTTTTCTTTGCTTGCGCACCCATATTTCAATCTTTTCTATTCTACCACAAAGACGCAGAATATGGTATACTGAAAAGGTAAAACTTTTCTGTGTGCGGCGGAAAACACCGTTTTTTCACACAGCCTATTTTTGTGCCTCGGCACTTTCATATTTTCAACAGGAGGCGAAGCCTATGAAACTGCTTGCCATTGACGGCAACAGCATTGTCAACCGTGCGTTCTACGGCATCAAGCTGCTGACAACCAAGGACGGTCAATACACCAACGCCCTTGTGGGCTTTTTTAATATTCTTGCCAAGCTGGAACAAGCCGAACACCCTGACGAGGTAGCGATTGCGTTTGATTTAAAAGCGCCCACCTTTCGCCATCAAATGTACGACGGCTACAAGGCACAGCGCAAGGGAATGCCCGCCGAGCTGGCCGCTCAAATGCCCATCTTAAAGGACATGCTGGCCGCGCTGGGCTATCGCATGGTGACGTGCGAGGGCTATGAGGCCGATGATATTTTGGGTACGCTGGCACAAGCGTGTCGCAGCCGCGGCGACAGCTGCGTGATTGCCACGGGCGACCGCGACAGCTTTCAGCTGGTGGGCGATGGCGTCAGCGTTCAGTATGAAGGCACAAAGGCCCGCCGTGTAGACGAAACCGCCATTCAGGAACAGTACGGCTTAACCCCGATTCAGCTCATTGAAGTAAAAAGCTTGATGGGCGATACCTCCGACAACATCCCCGGTGTCGCGGGCGTAGGCGAAAAAACGGCGCTTTCGCTCATTCAAAAATTCGGCACGCTTGCCGGTGTTTACGAAAACATTGACGACCCCGCCATCAAAAAAGGCGTGCGGGAAAAGCTTTTGCGTGACCGCGAACAAGCGCAAATGAGCCGCACCTTAGCGGAAATTCTGACCAATGCTCCCATTGCCACGGAGCCGGGGGCATATATGCGCGGAGAGCCGGACACCGAACGCGCCAAAGCGCTGTTTACCCAGTGCGAAATGTTTTCCACGCTGCAAAAGCTGGGTCTGGACAGCGCACCCGCTGTGCAGACAGACGAGCGCCCCGACACTCCCCTGTTGCCCGCGCCGGAACATTACAGCGGTGAATGCTTTGTCTTTGCGCTGGAAAACGGCTGGTGCGCTGTGTCGCAAGGGCAGGTGTTCCGCATTGGCAGCGATGCCGAGGTCCACGCCTTGCTGTCCAGCGGTGCATCGCTGTTTTGCTTTGATGCCAAACCGCTTTTGCGCCGTGCCGACGCGCTGGGTGCGCCGATGGATGGCGTGGTGTTTGACGCAAAGCTGGCGGGCTACCTGTTAAACCCTGCGGCGGCAGAATACACTGTGGAGCGTTTGGCGCAGGAGTACGGCGTTTTGGGCGCTTTCCGCTGTGACGCCGCGCCCGAAGCCGCTTTGCTGGAGCCGCTTTGCCGCACCTTGCAGGATTTGTGCGAACAGCAGGGCATGACGGCTTTGCTGCGTGACATTGAGCTGCCGCTGTGCGGTGTGCTGGCGCAGATGGAAAACAGCGGCATTCTTGTCGACCGCCAAGGCATTGAGGACTTCGGCAAGGAGCTGCGCACAGCGCTGGAGCAGGAGCTTGCCGCCATTTATGATGAGGTGGGCTATGAGTTTAACGTCAACAGCCCCAAGCAGCTGGGCAAGGCGCTGTTTGAGGATTTGGGCTTACCCACGCGCAAGAAAACCAAAAGCGGCTTCTCCACCAACGCGGAAACGTTGGAATCACTGCGCGGGTATTCGCCGGTCATCGACCATATTCTGCAATATCGCGTTTACCAAAAGCTGAACTCCACCTACGTGGAAGGGCTTTTGAAAGTGATCGAGCCGGACGGACGCATTCGCTCCACCTTCAACCAAACGGAAACGCGCACCGGGCGCATTTCCTCCAACGAGCCGAACTTGCAGAATATCCCGGTTCGCACGGCGCTGGGCAGCCGTTTCCGTCGCTATTTTGTGGCCGCGCCCGGCTGTACTTTAGTCGACGCCGATTACAGCCAGATTGAGCTGCGCGTACTGGCGCACATCTCCGGGGATGAAGCCATGCAGGAAGCCTTTTTATCCGGGGCGGATATTCACCGTGCCACAGCAGCCAAAATGTACGGCGTGTCCCCCGAAAACGTCACGCATGAAATGCGCACCTCGGCCAAAGCCATTAACTTCGGCATTATTTACGGCAAAGGGTCTTACTCGCTGAGCCGCGATTTGTCCATCACCGTACAGGAGGCGCAGGCGTTTATTGATGCTTACCTCAACACCTATCCCAAAGTGCGTCAATATATGGAGGACACCGTGGCCTACGGCAAAGAGCATGGCTATGTCGCGACACTGTATGGCCGCCGACGTGCACTGCCCGAGCTGAGCGCGGGCAACTTCAACATCCGCGCACAGGGCGAGCGCATGGCGATGAACACCCCCATTCAAGGGACGGCGGCGGACGTGATTAAGCTGGCAATGGTGCGCGTGGCACACCGCTTGCAAAAGGAACAGCTGCGCGCCCGTTTGATTTTGCAAGTCCACGACGAACTGATTGTCGAGTGTCCGCTGGACGAAGCAGCACTTGTCAAGGAAATTGTGCGCGAAGAAATGGAGCACGCAGCCGCTTTCGCCGTTCCTTTAACTGCCGACGTTCACGAGGGCGCCACTTGGTATGACGCGAAGGGATAAACCATGCAGACACAGGAAAAGAAAAATGGGCGGCACGTTCGCCGCATGACCGAACATGATATTGCCCGCGTGGCCGCGATTGAAGCGCGCGTGCAGGACGGATGGAGTGCAGCCGGCATTGAAAGCGCATTCCACGCCCCCTGCGCTTGCTGCTTTGTTTTGTGTGAAGGCGAAAGCGTCATCGGCTTTGCCGCTTTCACCGCCGTGGCTGACGAGGCCAATTTGGACGCTTTGAGCATTGACGAAGCCGCCCGCCGCACCGGCGGGGCAAGCGCCTTGCTGCGTGACGCTTTCGCCGAATTGTCGCAAAAGGGCTGCAAAAGGATCACGCTTGAGGTACGGGTGAGCAACTTCCCTGCCCGCGGCTTATATGAAATGCTCGGGTTCACCCTGCTGGGTATCCGAAAAAACTTTTACAGCGCCCCGCCGGAAAATGCTTTTATGATGGAGCTGCTGCTGTAACAACCCGGCGCACGCTCTTGTTCAGTCGATGAAAAAAGAAAGGATTCTCCATGAAATTATTAGGCATTGAAACCAGCTGTGACGACACCTGCGCCGCTGTTGTGGAAAACGGCAGAGTGATTCACAGCTCCTGCATTGCATCCTCTGCGGAGGAGCAAAACCTGTATGGTGGTGTTGTGCCGGAAATTGCCTCGCGCCGCCATATTGAGCACATTTCCCAAGTGACAAAACAAGCCCTGGAAAAAGCCGATTGCCGTTTAGACGACATCGACGGTATTGCCGTCACCTTTGCGCCGGGCTTAATCGGCGCGGTTCTGGTGGGGGTCAATTTTGCCAAAGGGCTGGCCTTTTCGTCGGGCAAACCCTTGATTCCCGTTCACCATCTGCGCGGACACATCGCGGCGCTGTACCCCACCTATCCCGAGTTAAAACCGCCTTTTTTGTGCTTGGTGGCAAGCGGCGGCCACAGCCATATTGTTGAGGTGCAGGATTATACCAAGTTCCGCGTTTTGGGGCGTACCGTGGACGATGCCGCGGGCGAAGCCTTTGACAAGGTCGCGCGCACCTTGGGGCTTGGCTATCCCGGCGGCCCGGCGGTCAGCCGCGCAGCTGCTGAGGGCAATCGCCTTGCCTATCCTCTGCCCACCCCGAAGGTAGAAGGGCCGTATAATGTCAGCTTTTCCGGCTTAAAAACCGCCGTGCTGAACACCGTCAACCAGCTGCGGCAAAAGGGGGAAGAAGTGTCGGTTCCTGATATGGCGGCCAGCTTTGAATGGCGCATCACGGAAATTTTGGCGGAAAAGCTTCTCTGTGCCGCGAAAGACACAAACGCAAAACAAATTTGTATCGCGGGTGGTGTGGCGGCCAACCGCGCATTGCGCGAAAAGCTGGAACACGGCGCACAAAGCTTAAAAGCCACGCTGTATCTGCCCGACCTTTCGCTGTGCGGCGACAATGCCGCCATGATTGCGGCGCAGGGTTTTTATGAATACAGCGCCAAACCCGCTGCTCACTGGGACGACTATACCTTAAACGGCGTTCCCAGCCTGCCAATTGACTATGAGTAACGCGGCATCTTCCTCCCAGCTGCAAAGCGCACACCCGCACGCCGCACAGACGGAACGCTATTTTTGGCATTACATTCTTCCTGCGATGGCCAGTCAGCTTTTAACCGGCTTTTTCATTATTGTAGACGGTTTTTTCATCGGGCGGGCCATGGGCGACGCCGGGCTTGCGGCCATCAATATTCTTTGGCCGCTTGCCGCGCTCATTTTGGCAACCGGACTTGGCATTGGCAGCGGCGGCGGCGTTCTGGTTGCCATGGCGCTGGGGCGCGGTGATGAGCAGGGCGCAGCCAAAGCGCGCGGCAACACGATGGTGCTGCTGATTCTTGCCGCAGGAATTGTCACCGCAGGGCTGCTGCTGTTTTACCGTGACGCGCTGGTTTTACTGGGTGCAACCGGGAACTTGCACCGGCTCGGCTGTGATTATATGCGGGTTGCCGCGCTGTTTTGTTTCGGGCAAATTTTTAACGCAGGGCTGAACCCACTGCTGCGCAGCACCGGGGCAACCGTACCCGCCATGGCTATTACCGTGTACAGTTTGCTTGCTAACATCACGCTGGACTGGCTGTTCATCACGGTGTTTGATTGGGGCATGGCAGGAGCGGCGCTGGCCACTGTGACTGCCCAAATCACCAGCGCCGTGTTAGAATTGATTTTTCTTCTGCGTTCGCGCACACTGCCCTTTTCGTTTCGTCAAGTGCGGCTGTGCAAAGAACTTGCGAAAAAAACACTGTTCATTGCGCTTTCCCCGTTTGGGCTTTCGCTCTCGGGCAGCCTTTTGATTATGCTGAACAACTGGCAGTGCCTTGCTTACGGCGGCGAAAGTGCCGCGGCCATTTACGCCATTATCAGTTACCTAATCGGCAGTTTGCAGCCGCTTTTGTCCGGCATTGGCGAAGGGGCTCAGCCGCTGATCAGCCTATGCAGCGGCGCACAGAACGAAAGCGGCATGAAGCGGATTTTGCGGCGCGCCGTTGCGCTGTGCCTTTGCTTGAGTCTTGCGCTGTGCTTTGCCAGCATTGCGCTTCGCGCACAAATTCCCGTGCTGTTCGGCGCTTCTCCCGCGACGGCTGCACAGTCGCATTTTGCCGTGATTTGTGCGGCGCTGAGCCTGCCGCTTTGGGGCATTGTTCGTTTATTTTGCTCCTATTTTTATGCGTGCGGCCACGCGAAAAAGAGCCTTTTGTTTATTTACGGCGATCCGCTCGCCGTCAGCCCACTTTGCTTGTATGTACTTCCTCTTTGGTTTGACATCAACGGCATTTGGCTGGCTGCCCCGGCGGCACAAGGGATCCTTTGTGCGGGATTATGTGTCATGCAGCTGATTTCCAAAAGAAAAAGTGCTTGATGAATGACAACAACCCCTCGAAACCTTACAGCAAGGTTTCGAGGGGTTGTTTATTGCCGAAAAAATTTTTATGGACGTCTCAAGAACGGCATGGCAACCGTGATGGCGCTCCATGCAATTTGATAAAACAGCACAAGGCCGATGTTCATACCGGAAAGACCGGCGTAGAACGAAAGCAGCAAGCAGATCACTGCGCTGAGCAAGATGGCGCCCGCCTGTACATTGCGCGACAAATGCTCTCCGGCTGCCGCACAAGAGGCTGCACGCATACCGCCCAAAAACGATTTGCAGCTTCCGTCGTGAATCATTACGCCGTCGCTTGTTGCGCGGTAGGCCGTTTCCACATTCAGCGCGTCATATTCCGACTGCGCCAACACCTTGACGGTGTTTTGCGGAATGCGGTAGGTATTGGCCACCAAACCACTGGAAATGTTGAAATCCTCAGAACGAACAATCACGCTGATTCCGCTGCGCGTCAGGCTGTTCAGAATGCGGGCTGCACCGCGGTTAGGTGCATAGCTGACAAGGAACATGCCGAACGCTTTGCCCGATACTGCCAAATAAATGGCGGCATACTGGCCATTCTTGGTATATTTGCGCTCGTAATCCATCGAAGGAATTTCAATTTCATGATGAATCATCATTTCCCGATTGCCGATGATGACACGGTTGTGTTCAATCCAGCCGGTAAAGCCATAACCCGCTTCCACGGTAACGCTTTCGACATCGTACAAAATACTGGTGTTATTTTGAATGATGCCCATGAAAATATCTTTCAGCGTTTCGCAGTGCTTTGTCAAAATGCTGGCCGCGTACATGATGGCGAGGTCGATGCGCTCTTTTTCAAAGGTTTTAATGCCGTGCAGCCGAACGCTTCCTTTGGGGAACAAGTCGGTAGCACTCAGCAAAACCGTATTGGCGCTGCCCAAGGCCTGCACGGCGCTGGGGCCGGGAATGACCACTTTGTGCCGGAACGCATATTTCTGCATCAATTCCGCAGGGACGGCGTAAACGAGCGTACACGCGAGCGGTGCAATCATACACACCGCACCGGCCAAAGCGGAAATGCCCTGCATGACGTCCTTTTGCACCACGCCGGAAATGACCGCGCACAGCACCGCCGCACCCGCAATGACATAAGAAAGCGTTTGCGCCATTGCGTCATACAAACGTGCCGAGAAGCTCTGCGTCAAAAAGCCTTTCACCAAAGCGGTCGGACGGCTGATGAGCAGCACCGGTTCCGGTTCGCCCAGCCCTGCACAAAGGCGCTTTGCCAAGCTTTCTTTCTTCACCAAAAATGCTGCGGCGTGTTCCGCGCCGGAGCTTGTCTGGTCGAAGTTGCGGCAAATCATACGAATCTGCATCCATTTTCCCACCGCGCTGCCAAAGAGAATCAAGGCCGCAATCGGGGCAAACAAAGTGACCTTTGTCGGGTCGTACTGGTTGGGAACAAACAAGTATGCCAAGCTTTGCAGCATCGCGCCGGTAAAGGCCAGCGAAGCAAAGCTATCGGTAGTCGGCTCCTGCGCCAGCCCCATGAAGCCCGCCGAAAGCGTTGTGATGGAAATGAGGCCGCATCCAGCCAACAAGACAAAGTTGGTCAAAATAAAGAACAGCGGGGCCGACACCGGGTCAATGCCCTGCGGAACAGCCAGAGACGCACCGGCGGCAAAGCCGAGGTATACGAGAACCAAGGAAATAACACCCGTCACTACCATGCGCAAGAAGCGTGTTTTTCGCATCGTGGCCAAGTTAGCCGCCACAACAGGCGCATCCGAAAGGGTGCTGTATTCATCCACGGGCGCTTGTGCGTCCGGGTTTGCCAAACGATGGGCGCGGCGGCGGCGTTCCATTTCTTCCTCGCCCAAGGGAATATCAATGTCGTCGGGAATGCTCTTTTCGTTATACTTGCGGGCGGTTCCCTCCACGGGGGTTGCCGACGACTCCAAATTTTTCATTTTCAGAGTCAGCACGTCTGCTTTCAGCCCGCCGGTGTCCTCCACATGATGCTCCGTCATCACCTCGCCGACGGTGTCGGTGTGAATCGAACCCGTTACCACTTGGTAGGGCGCTTCACGCGGCGGTGTGCTTTCCTGAGGCTGCTCTTGAGCCGCCTCCTCGGCTTGCTGCACCACTTCTTCCTTCTGCTCGTCAGAAGGCTCTATCTGGTCCGCCACAGGCTCGGGCAAAGGCTCCTCTTTGCCGGCAGATTCCTGCACCGCTTCGCCGGGCTGGAGCACCTTTTCCTGCTCCAAAGGCTCCTGCACCGCCTTTTCCTCGGCCTGTCCGGCATTCGGAAGAAGAATTCCCTCTACCGGCTTCTGCGGCGTTTGCGCAATTTTCTCTGCAACCGGCTCCTCCTGCGCGGGCGGCTGTGTACGATAACCGGGCGTTCCGGGCATCAATGCATCGTAATCTCCGGTGACCGGCGCCGTCTCCTCCACCGCGCGCTTGTGGAACAAGCGGTGGAAAAAGCCCTGCTTTTTATGTCCGTTGACCGCTTCATCCATCGCGGCCTTATCCACAACAACCGTTTTGCTGAAAAAGGCGCGGAACTGGTCGTCTACTTCGCCAAACAGGTCATTGCCCAGCGTTTCCTCCTGAAAATCCTCTTGCTCATCCGGGTTTTCCGCTTTGAGCGACGCCATATGACGGCGTGTGATTTCCATTTGCATGGCAAACTGCGCGGCGTTGTGGATGGTATTGCGCGCTTCGCGCTGGGCTTCCTCCATGATGCGCCGCCGTTCTTCTTCCAAACGGTACGCTTCGGCATCCGCGTAGGCCTTAATGGTCGGCAGTTCCAGCGTGGGAAGCTCCGGCTCACGCTCCTCATGCAAATCCTGAATGAACGGGTCGCTGTCTGCGCCGTCATCGGTGTTGAGATATTCTTCCTCTACCTCTTGGATGGTTTGCTCCACACGGCGGCGGCGCTCTCTGCGCTCTTCCTCGCTGGGCGGCTGCTCATCCATTTGCGGCTCTTTTGGAAGCTCCATCTCCTCCATCGGCTCACTTTGTTCCACCGGTGCGCTCGCCGCAGCGGTCTTTCTGGGCCTTCTGGGCTTTTGTGCGCTCTTTGCCTGGCCGGACGGCTGCTTGGCAGGCTGCGGCTGACGCACGGGCGCCTGCTGCTCTATGACCTCTTCTTCCGACGGCTCGACGGTTTGCTCGACAGCTGGTTTTTCGCGCCGTGCTGCCAGCTTATCTGCCGCAGTCTGGCCGGGCTTTGCCTTTTGTGCCGCGCGCGGCGCTTGGCTGACGGCTACCTCCTGCAACACCTGTTCGGTGTCCTGTGCTTTCGCTTTTTTCGCCTGTCTGCGCGTTTTCTGCTGCGCGGGACGGCGGGCAGCCTCCTTCTTTTGAACCGGCTGGGGGGGCACGTCATCTTCGGGCACCGCCTGCTGGGTGGGAATGAGCTGCGCTTCTTCCTGGGGCTTACCCTCAGCGGACTGCTCCTCCTCCACACCGGGCACTTGAATTAAAATTGGGTCTACCTTTCTTTTGCGGCTGGGCTCAATGCCAAGCTCATGCAAAATGGTGTTCAGCTCCCATTCTTCCCCTTTTGGGGTTTTGGGATAGCGCGGCCCCTTTTCCTGCGGCTGAGCGCTTTTTTTCTCGCGCACCTGTTCCAGAATACTGTCAATTTGTATCGTATCAAAACGTGCGCGGTCGTTTTGTTCCTGTGATTTCAAAGCCACATCCTCCGCTCTGCCATAGTCATTCCTGCGGTTTGTTCAAGCCGCGCTGGCGCATCATTTCGTATAAAATAATGCCGCCTGCCACCGATACATTAAAGCTGTCGACCGCTGTCGCCCCTGCCGCCATCGACAGCGACACCGCGCCGTCACACAGCTTTTTTACCAGCGGGGAAACGCCTTTCCCCTCGCTACCCATCACCAGCGCCACCGCACCGGTGAGGTTTTGCTTTTCCAAAGCAGCGCCGTGCATATCAGCACAATAAACAAAAACGTTCTCTTTTTTCAGGCACCGGATGGCCTCGCCCAAGTTGGACACGCGGGCAATGGGCATCACAGCCGCAGCCCCCGCACTGCTTTTCATCACAACGGGCGTCACACTGACCCCGCCGCGCTTGGGAATTACCACGCCATGTGCGCCGCACAGCAGCGCCGTGCGGATTAACGCCCCCAAATTATGCGGGTCTTCCACGCCGTCGCAAAGCAGCAAAAAGGGTGCTTGACCCTTTTCCTGCGCGAGGCGCAGCAAATCTTCCAGTGTACGGTATTCCACATCCGCCGCCCGCGCAGCCACGCCCTGATGGTTGTCCGTGCCGCACATTCCGCGCAGTTTTGCGCTGTGAACGCGCTTTACCACGGCGCCCGCTTCTTTCGCCAAGGCTGTAAAATAGGCGGCCTGGCCCGCCTGCATGGTATCTTGTATAAAAACCGTATCGACGCCCGCACCGCTTTTCAGCAGCTCTGTTACCGCATTTTTTCCGTATACCGGCGCTTGGGTCAGCTTTTCTTCCTGTTCTTTCATGTGTCCTCCGTTGCCCTGAACGCCCCGCTGGGCAGGCTGTGCGGCCAAGGCTTTTTGCCCTGTGCCGCTTGTATTTTTGCGGCCTGGCCGCCTTCTTAATCCATAATCGTTAAATAGTATAGCATATTTACAGCTAATTTTCTATGTTTTTCTTTTTTTTCCAAAAAAACGTATTTTGCCGCTGCTTTGCCGCCTTTCATTTTTTGCTGTGACAGACCGATTATACAACGGGTAGTAGCGTTTTTTACGCTTGTGGAATGTTGAAAACCTTGTTGAAAGAGTGGAAAAGGCTGTTATTTCCTATCTTTTTCACATTTTTAACGCATTTTTTCACCCGGTTTTCCACACGGCGTGGAAAACTTTTTCACAAAACTCTTTGTTGAATTTGTCTGTCTTTCCCAAAAAATTGGATTTTTGACGCCTTTTTGCTGTTTTCTTGATTTTCCTGTGCGAATACGTTATAATATTCACATACATGCTTCCTGCGTTGTACAGGAACAAGATTTGGAGGTTATCAATATGCTGGTAAGCGCAACCGAAATGCTGAAAAAAGCACGCGACGGCCACTATGCAGTGGGTCAGTTCAACATTAACAACCTGGAGTGGACAAAAGCCATCCTGCTGACGGCTGAGGAGCTGAAAAGCCCCGTGATCCTGGGTGTTTCCGAGGGCGCCGGTAAGTACATGACCGGCTACAAAACTGTTGCCGCTATGGTAAAGGCAATGGTGGAAAGCCTGAACATCACTGTTCCCGTAGCTCTGCACCTCGACCACGGCAGCTACGAAGGCGCACAAAAGTGCATCGAAGCCGGCTTCTCTTCCATCATGTTCGACGGCAGCCACTATGCCATTGACGAGAACATCGCAAAAACCAAAGAGCTGGTTGAGATGGCTCACAAAAACGGCCTGTCCATTGAGGCTGAGGTTGGCTCCATCGGCGGTGAAGAGGACGGCGTAATCGGCGCTGGCGAGATTGCAGACCCCGAGGAGTGCGCAAAAATTGCCGCTTTGGGCGTTGACTTCCTGGCAGCCGGCATCGGCAATATCCACGGCGTTTATCCCGAAAACTGGAAGGGCCTGGATTTTGACGCTCTGGATAAAATCCACAATGCTACCGATCACATTCCTCTGGTTCTGCACGGCGGCACAGGCATCCCCGCTGAGATGATCAAAAAGGCAATCAGCCTGGGCGTTTGCAAAATCAACGTGAACACCGAGTGCCAGCTGTCCTTTGCAGCTGCTACCCGCGAGTACATCGAGGCCGGTAAGGACCGTCAGGGCAAGGGCTTCGACCCGCGCAAGCTGCTGGCTCCCGGCACCGAGGCCATCAAGGCAACTGTAAAAGAGAAAATGGAGCTGTTCGGCTCTGTGGGCAAAGCGTAAGCGTTTGTTTGGACATCCCCTGTTTCCCCTGTGGAGCAGGGGATTTTTTCATCAAAGGGAGGAATCTTTCATGAAAGCCATCGAATTTGAGCATTTCACAAAGCGCTACGGAAATTTTACTGCTGTGAAAAACCTCTGCCTGTCTGTGGAAAGCGGCACCATGACGGGCTTTGTCGGAAAAAACGGCGCAGGAAAAACGACTACCATCCGAACCATGCTGAATTTTCTGCACCCCAGTGAAGGCAGTGTACGAATCTTCGGCCATGACAGTGTGCGCGACAGCGCCAAAATCAAAGAGATGACGGGCTATATGTCTGCCGACAGCGCCTTTTACGATAAAATTACCTGCGCCGAACTTCTGCGGCTGAATTGTTCCATTTGCGGCACACCGTGGGAACAAGCGCACGAATACCTCTCCTATTTTGAATTAGACGGACATAAGAAAATTAACGAGCTGAGCCTTGGCAACCGCAAAAAAGTGGGCATTATTCAAGCCTTGCTCAAGCCGGTAAAGCTTTTAATTTTAGACGAACCCACCAGCGGTCTTGACCCTTTAATGCAAAAAAAGTTTTTTGAGCTTTTGCAGCGGCTGCAAAAAGAGGGCGTTACCATTTTCTTATCCAGCCACCAGCTGGAAGAAATTGAAACCTATTGCGACCGTGCTGTGATTTTAAAAGACGGCGTCGTGGTGGAAGATATTGACATGACAAAAGCACGGGCACAGCGCCGTCAAAGCGTGAGCTACACCTTGGCGGACGGCACGCAGGAATCTTTTGATTATACCGGCGATGTAAACGATTTGGTGGCGCGTTTGGCAAAGCTGGATTTATCCCGGCTGGAAATCCGCGACCGCACCGTGTCGGAAGAATTTTTGAAATATTACGAGGGGGATGAAACATGATTTCATGTTCGCCGCGCCGGTGCGGTAAACTGTTTTTATTTTTCCTAAAGACAAAAGCGAAAACCATTCTTCTTTGGTGCATCGGGCTGTTTGGCATCATGTTTTTATACATGATTCTCTTTCCTTCCATGAAGGAAATGGCGCAGATGAAATTTGACAGTATGCCCAAAGAGCTGATGCAGTTTATGGGGATGGAGTCCATGCAGGACATGGGCAATTACATGCACTATTTCGGCATGATTTTTCAAATTTGGCTGATTGTCATCAGCTTTTTTGCAGCCAGCTTTTCCGGCGGCCTCATTGTGCAAGAGGAAAAGCGTAAGACGATTGAATATCTCTATGCCATGCCGGTCAGCCGTTTTGATATTTATTTTGCCAAAGTCGCCACAGCTTTTTTGGCGGTGCTTGCCGTTGTGGCGTGTACGGGCATTTCCGCGATGATCTGCGGCGCCGCTGTGGGCGGTGAGACCTACCAGGCATCTGAACTGATGCTCATTGTGAAGCTGTCGGGCTTTATTCCCTTTTTCTTTCTGGCTGCCGCTTTCCTTCTTTGCGGTCTATCGGCTTCGTTCGGTGCTTCCGCGGCGAATGGGTGCGTGCTGGTTTTGTATCTGCTGGGCTATCTGGGAGCAATTTTAGAAAAAGACGGCGAATGGCTGACGTATTTCAGCCCCTTTGAGTGCTTTTCTCCGCAAAAAATTCTTTCGGAAAATTGGAGCGTTCCCGCTTTCAGCGTTTATCTTGCTTTGTTCTTTGTGCTGATTGCCGCCGGAGCCTTCTTCTATCATCGGCGTGATTTTCGATAAGTAATACATGAAAAGAAAAAGAGAGCCTTCCTACATACAGAAGGCTCTCTTTTTTTGAGCAATTTTTTAAACTCTGCGCTGGGACTCTGCGCGTGTCACAAATCCATTACGCCTCTTTTACCAAATGATACATAAAGGATTGGTTATCGCCGCTGGTTCTCGGCAGCAAAATTCCGCCGTTCATGAGCGCCTGTGCCGTGTAAACAGCGTCGGTGCCTTCTACGCGGTAACGCGCTCCAGCTTCGAGGCCGTTCAGCTTCAAGCAGCGGCGCAGCGTGTTGGGACGTGTGCGGAACACAACGCCCTGCACCAGTGCTTCGCTGCCGTCCTGCGCCGTCCACTGCCATGCAGCCAGCTCTCCGGCAAACGGGTCGGTCAGACGGTAGTATTTTCCGTCATAAATGAGCGGCTGATGCTTTTTATAGGTTTTCACCTGCTCGGCCACCGCTTGTTTTTCCTCATCGGACAAGCGGTTCAAATCCAGCTCATAACCAAAGCTGCCGGCCATCGCCACCACGCCGCGCGTGTCAATGGAAGTAATGCGGCCTGTTTGATGGTTCGGCACAGCGGAAACGTGAGAACCAACAGTGGAGATGGGATAGAAGAAGCTGGTGCCGTACTGAATCATCGTGCGCTCGAAAGCATCGGTATCATCACTGCACCAAATCTGCGGGCAGTAGTACATCATACCGGCGTCAAAGCGTCCGCCGCCGCCGCTGCATCCCTCAAACAGAACATGCGGAAACTCGCTCGTCAAGCGCTTCAGCAAAGCGTAAAGGCCCAGCACATAGCGGTGCGGCATTTCCTTTTGACGTGCGGCGGGCAAAGCTGCGCTGTACCAATCGCAAATGCTGCGGTTCATGTCCCACTTGACATATTCGATGTGGTTTTCGCGCAGAATGGCGCTCATGCGCTCATAGAGGTAGTCCACAACTTCAGGACGGGAGAAATCCAGCACAAGCTGATAGCGGCTGCGTGCGGGGGCACGGCCCGGCGCTTGAATGACCCATTCGGGATGTGCGCGGTACAAATCGCTGTCCTCAGAAACCATTTCCGGCTCGAACCAGATGCCAAACTTCATGCCCAGCCCGTTGATGCGCTCGATCAGCGTTTTCAGGCCGCCCTTCATTTTCTTCTCGTTGACAAACCAGTCGCCCAAGCCGCTGACATCGTCGTCACGCTTGCCAAACCAGCCGTCGTCAAGCACCATCATATCAATGCCCAGCTCAGCCGCCTGCTTTGCGATGTGGTAGATTTTTTCCTCATTGAAGTCAAAGTATGTTGCTTCCCAGTTGTTGATCAGCACGGGGCGCTTCGACAGCTGATATTCCCCGCGGCAGACATGATGACGAATGACGTGATGGAACTGCTGAGAAAGGCGTGCCAAGCCCTGAGTCGAGCAAGAAAGAATGACTTCCGGTGCGTTAAAGTGTTCACCGGGTGCAAGCGTCCATGCAAATGTACCGGGGTGAATGCCCATCACCAAGCGAACCTGCTCCATTTGGTCTTTTTCCACCTGTGCTTGGAAACCGCCGCTGTACATCAGCGCTGCGCCGATGCAAACGCCGCTTTGCTCGGTGCAGTCAGACTCACACAAAAGCACAGTGGGGTTTTGCTGGTGGCTGGAGGTTCCGCGGCGGCTGCCGCTTTCCTGAATACCGTGTGCAATGGGAAGGCGTTCCACTTGACGCTCCATCGTGTGTCTGCCGTGGAAATGCACCCACTCCCAATCACCATAGGGCAGATCGAGGCACATGCTGTGAACACGGTCGAGCACCACTTCTTTGTCGCCGCGGTTTTCCACGCGCACGCTGCGAGTGATCGCATCCTCTTTCGCCAAAACGCCGTACAAAAGCACAACGCGCAGCTCGCTGGCAATGTCTTTCAGCACAATTTCCAGCGTTTGTGCCTCGCTGTCATCGGCATAAACGGCGGGCAAGCCCTCGATGGAGTATTTGCCTTCCATCACACGAGAGCTTTCAAAACGCAAATCCAGCGCAGTGCTGCCGTCTGCGTGGGTAACGGAGATGGCGGGAACGCGGAAATCCGAAACACCGCTTGCCGCATACTCCAAAGGCAAGGTGTCCAGCGAATAGGTGCGGCAGTTGCCCGCCTCGGGAATATTACCGGAAAAACCAACGTCGGGATAATCGAGCCGATAGTCCATAGAGCAGCCGGTTTTCGCGCCGTACCACAGATGGTACAAAACGCCGTACTCATCCACCTTCATTTGGTACAGTGTGTTGGCTGTTTCTAACGAAAATACTTTGTTTTTCATTTCAATTGCCATGTAAAACCCTTCTTTCTATTTTAACACCGGGCAAACCCGGTATCGCGTTTGCGCATACACCCGATTTGCCCGGTCAATGAAATTGATTTGATTATCCTTTGACGGCACCATTGGCAACGCCGTTCAAAATCTGTTTTTGACATACGATGTAGAAAATCAAAATCGGAATCAAAGACAGCAAGTAAGAGGCAAATGCCAAGTTGTAGTTTGTGCCGAACTGTGTTTGGAAGTTGAGCTGTGCCAGCGGCAGGGTGTTTTCACCGGTACCGGACATGATGACGAGCGGCGTCATGACGTCGTTCCAAGTGCCGAGCGCTGTCAAAACAGCCACCGTTGCATGCATCGGCTTCATCATGGGGAACACAATGCTCCAATAGGTTTTCCAAGTGGTCGCGCCGTCAATTTCCGCGGCTTCGTCGAGCGCCTGCGGAATATTTTTCAAATAGCCGACATACAGCAAAATATTCATCGGCATATAGAACACCACATACAGCAGGATAACGCCCAAGCGGTTGCCCAAGCCCATCTGCGCTGTTTGTTTTACGAGGGGCATCATCAAAATGGCAAACGGAACAAACATACCGCTGACAATATACAGGTATACCACGCGGTACATTTTGTGGTTGGCCATGCTGCGGGCAATGGCATAGCCCGCGACAGAGTGAATGAGAATGGCCAGCACAATCGTTGCTACGGCAATCAGCAAGCTGTTGCCCAGAGAGTGCCAGAAGTCGGTCACTTCCATGGCCTGTGCAAAGTTATCAAAGCTCCACTGCTGCGGGAAAGAAAGCGCACCCGCAACGTCGTTGGTCATTTCTGTGGGCTTTTTAAAGGCAATAATGATTGCCATATACAGCGGGAAAAACACGGTCAGCGTGCCAAGAATCAGCACGATGGTTAAAACCCAGTTGACTCTCTCTTTGGTTTTCATCACAGCTGCTCCTCCTTTTTATTCAATACGATCATCTGGAACAGGGAAATTGCCACGATAACCACAAAGAAAACGACAGCGTTCGCGCTTTGGAACCCGAATTGTCCGCCATCCATACCGTTGCGGTAAATGAGGTAGGAAATCGACTCGGTGCTCTGTGCCGGGCCACCCTTTGTCAAAGCCATAATCTGGTCGAACACCATGAGGAAGTTCTTGGTGCTGAGCACGAGGTTAATGGTGACAAACGGCATCACGAGCGGCAGAGTCACGCTCCAAAATTCTTTCCACTTGCTGGCGCCGTCCAGCATACTGGCCTCGTACACATCGCTGGGAACGGTTTGCAGACCGGAAATATAGATAATGGTGTTCATCGCCACTGCCTGCCATACGCCGACAATCAAGACGCCCACCCAAGCAAACTGCTCGCTGGCAAGGATGCTGTTTTCCAGGAAAGAAATGCCCAAGGCCTGGCCGACAGCCGGAATGATATAAGTGAAAATAAAGCTGAAAATGTAACCGATAACAAGGCCGCCCAAAATATTCGGCACAAAGTAAATGCCGCGCAGCGCACTTTTAAAGCGAATCGCACCGTTTAAGCCAAGCGCCATCAGCAAGCTGATAATATTCACCAGAATTGTTCCGGCAATCGCGTACTTAAACGTGAACAAATAGCTGCCCCAAACGCGCGTATCGGTGATTAAGTCGAGGTAGTTGCGAACACCGACCCAGTCGGAGCTGCCGTAACCTTTATAGTTGGTGAAGCTGTACATCACGCCTTTCAGCATGGGCAGCGTGTTAAAGGTGAAAAACAAAATGACTACCGGCACAATAATGGCCAAAAAGGTTTTTTCCTTATTGTTCATGCGTTTTTTCGTTTTCATTTCGCCGCCTCCTGCTCTGCCTCATATTCCTGCACCATACGAATCAGGTCTTTGTTATAGCGCACCCAATCGGTATCAAAGCGTGTTAAGAAGGTATCCACCGCATTTTCGCTGGTATCCATGAGGAAGGTTTGAATCATCGCATCCGCAGCCATACCGGTGGGATAGTAGTGGTCCTGATAGTCCGCCATGCGGCCTTCCTCAATGTAGGAGCTCATGCCGCTCAGCTCCGGCGCCAAAGTGAAGTCGCCCTCTTTACAGGGTACAGCGCCTTGGTCATCAATGTACAGCTGGATAATTTCGTCTTGATACAAGAACTCAAGCACCTCATACACAGCTTCCTTCTTTTGCGTGTTTTGCATCACACAGAACTGAAGGTCGATACCGGAGTTCAAAACGTTATCGGCTTCGCTGTCATTCGCCGGGAAGGTGAACGAGTCAATATTCATATCCGGGTTTACCGATTTAATTTGCGGAATAGCATAGCTGCCGATGGGGTACATGGCAGCCTCTCCGCGAGCAAAGGCGGTGCAGGCATCGTTATAGCCGTATGCATAGGGGTTCGGCTCGGCATAGTTGAGCAGCTCTTTCATCTTTTCTGCCGTTTCGCGGTATGCCTCGGTGAACGTTGCCTCACCACGGTTCACCTGCTGGCAAATATCAGCATCTGCCAAGCCAACCGCCAAAGCATTCCAAGGAGCAAGGCAGGTCCAGGTATCCTTAAAGCCGAAGTACAGCGGCAAAATCCCTTTGGCCTGAATTTCTTCGCACAGAGCGGTAAACTCCTGCCAAGTGGTGGGAATTTCCCAGCCGTTTTCCTCAAACAAATCGCGGTTATACAAAATGCCGGCAGCATTTGCTACATAGGGCAATGCATAAACGCCTTCCTGGGGGACAAACTCCAGCTGCTTATCAATTTCCAAGTAAGCCGGTTTTACCTGGTCAATCACCGACAAATCGGAAATTTCCATAAATAAATCGGAATCCAAGAAGTTGGAGTAGTTGATGTCGCCGCCGATGGCCACAATGTCCGGGTAATCCTCACGAATAAAGCGGGTTTTTAAAATCGTCATCGCCTCGTTGGGAGAATCAATTACCAGCTCAATGTCGTCATGCGTTTCATTGAAGCGTTTGGCAATCTCGCCGAAGACCTCCACAGCCTCCGGCTTGTAGGACACCATCTCCACAACCGTTTTGCCGCTTGCAGCCTCCTGACTACCGCAACCGGCCAGCGTGCAAACGCCCAGTGTCAGCACCATAGCGCCGCAAAGCCCTTTCCAAATGCTTTTTTTCGCCATATTCTGTTCTCCTTCCATCAGTTTTCACGGTTTTTTTATGGTAAGTTTATTGTAACACCGCAATTTGCACAGTAAAATATCAGAGTTTTTCATTTTTTATATCAAAATAGCGTTTTTTGTGGTATAATGTGATATAACATCGCATTTTGGTATATGAATGAGGAGCAGGCTTATGAATAACGTCCTTTTTTCCATTTTTCCCAATGAAAATTTTATTGATTTGGGCATGTATCAATACGGCTGGGAACGCTGTCAACCGGGTCATTCCTTTGGCCCTGCTGCTCGCAATCACTTTTTATTTCACTATGTTCATTCCGGTACGGGAACGCTTATGGCCGAAAATTCCAAAGGGGTTACGGTACACTACCAGGTCAAGGCCGGGCAAGGCTTTTTAATCTTTCCCGGACAAGTCACCATGTACTGTGCCGATAAAGAATCCCCTTGGGAATACAGCTGGTTGGAATTCGACGGCCTTCGGGTCAAACAGGCTTTTGAAATGACCTCGCTTTCCCCCGACACTCCCGTTTACCATACTCATTTTAAAGAATTGAAAGAAAAAATGGTGTCGGAAATTCATTACATCGTGCATCATGCACAAGAATCTCCGTTTCACCTGATTGGGCATCTTTATTTGTTTTTTGATTATTTAATTCAATCGTCCCGAACAAACACGCCTCCCTCACCGGGCAAAATGAGCGATTTCTATTTAAAAGAAGCCATTACATTTATTGAACAAAATTTCCAAAGCAGCATCACTGTGGAAAACATCGCGTCTGTTTGCGGCATTAACCGCAGTTATCTTGGGAAGATTTTTCAAAAAAATGTGGGGAAATCGCCGCAGGAATTTTTAATTCAATATCGCATGGTGAAAGCAACGGAAATGCTGCGCCATACCGATTGGCCGATTGCCAAAATCGGGGCATCGGTCGGCTATGAAAATCAGCTGCATTTTTCGCGTGCGTTTAAAACGGTGTACGGTGTTTCACCCAGCCAATGGCGTGCGCAAAACCGATAATCTTTCACCGGCTGCACCTCCAGAAACGTAAAAACAACAAGAGCGGGAAGAATGCGCACACTCTCCCCGCTCTTATTCTTTTTGGGTTATTCGTTCAAAAGAAATCCATCCCTTTTTTAAAGGTAAGACGAAATTACCAAAGGGTATAGACTTCCTCATACATGGCACGGTATTTTTCAGCGCTGGCGTTCCAGCTGTAATCGCACTTCATCGCGCGGCGCACCAGCACCGTCCAGCCCTTTGTTTGCTCGTAGCCCTCTTTTGCGCGCATCACGGCGTGCAACATATCATGGGCGTTGTAGCTGGCAAAAGTAAAGCCGTTGCCCTCACCGTCGCCGGAATCCTGAATGGAATCGCGCAGACCACCCGTTTCACGCACAATGGGAATGGTGCCATAGCGCAAAGCCACCATCTGCGACAGGCCGCACGGCTCCGATTTCGACGGCATCAAGAACATGTCCGCACCGGCATAAATCTTGCGTGCCATCGAGGGAATGAAGCCAATCTTGACGCCAACACGGCCGGGATTGCGCATCGCAAGCTCGGAGAAGAAGCTCTCATACTCTGCTTCACCGGAACCAAGCAGCACAAACTGCACGCCGTTGTTTACCATTTCCTGCGCCACATGACGCACCAGATCCAAGCCTTTGTGGCCCACCAAGCGCGTTACCATTGCCACAATGGGGCTGTCATCGTCTTGAAGGCCAAACATCTCACGCAGCTCTTTTTTGCAGACGGGTTTGCCTTTTGCAAACGTTTTGTCGTTATAGTTCTGCGCCAAATTCGGGTCTTTTGCCGGGTTGTAGCCGTCCACGTCAATGCCGTTCAAAATGCCGCACAGCTTATACTGTTTCTGACGCAGCAGCTCGTCCAAGCCATGGCTGAACCAGGGGTCCAAAATTTCGTAAGCATACGACGGCGAAACCGTTGTCACCTTATCGCTGCACTCAATTGCACCCTTCATAAAGTTGCAGCAGCGGTCATACTCCACCACATGACGTGCATCACGGCCAATGCCGACGGTATCTTCCAGAATTTCGAGGCCGTATTTGCCCTGATACTGAATATTGTGAATGGTGAACACCGTTTTGATTCTGGAGTACTCCTCCATATGGCGGTAGTACAAATCCAAATAAACGGGAACCAGGGCGGTCTGCCAGTCATTGGCGTGGATGATATCGGGGCGGAAATCAACGTGATGCAGCATTTCGAGCAGCGCACGAGAGAAGAACGCAAAACGCTCGCCATCATCATAAAAGCCGTACAAACCGCTGCGTTTAAAGTAATACTCATTATCCAGGAAATAATACGTTACGCCCTGATGCTCCAAAGTGAACAGGCCGCAATATTGATTCCGCCAGCCAACGGGCACGTTAAAATTGGTTTTATACTCCAACTTTTCACGGTACTCCTGCTTCATGTCTCCGTACAGCGGCATTACCACCCGGCACTCGGTGTCTTTGCTGCACAAGGCACGGGGCAAGCTGCCCGCGACATCGCCTAAACCGCCGGAAGCGGCAAAGGGTGTTGCCTCTGACGTGCAAAATAAGATATTCATAAAAATACCCCTCCTATTGATTTGGCATTGCGCCATATGGACGGCAAAGCGCAGGGGGCACACAACCCTGCGCGATGCCAGTCATTTCCTTTTCATTTTTACGGCAATGATACTTGTTAAACCTTCGTATTTTTTTGAACGTAAACAGGGAAGCTTTCATTGCCAATCAAATGCTTATCCTGCGTAATGGTCACGTTTTTGTCGGTAATGACATATTCTACATCGGCACCTGCCTCGACCACAGTTCCCTGCATCAAGATGGAGTTTTTCACCTTGGCGCCCTTGCTGATTTTTACACCGCGGAACAGCACACAGTTTTCCACTTCGCCCTCAATCACGCAGCCGTCAGCCAACATGCAGTTATCCACTTTGCAATCCATTGCGTAACGCACAGGCGCTTCGTCATGAACTTTTGTGTAAACGGGGCGAACCTCCGGGAACAGCGCTTCCATGTTTTCATGCTTCAGCAAGCGCATATTCTCATTGAAATAGCTGCGCATATCATAAATGCGGGAACGATAGCCGGTGTACTCATAACCGCGCACATTCAAAATTTTCAAGCTGGGAGCGATAATATCGCGCTCAAAATGAATGAGGTTGTGGGCACGGGCATCCTTAATAAAGGAAATCAGTTCCTCGCGGCCAATCACAGTGACGTTCATGGAAAGACTCTGTACGCCTTGACGATAGTCATTGATGAGTAGCTCGTTGATGCGGCCATTCTCGTCCACCGCAAAGGTATAATTCTCTGTTTTGAGCGCTTCGGGAATTTCGGATTGCTCATACACCATGGTGACATCTGCGCCCGACTCCACATGCTTATGAATCAAGTCTGCGAAATCGAGGTCGGAGGCGATGTTGCAGTCACTCAAAATGACATACTTTTCCTTTTGGCTTTCCAAAAAGTTTAAAATGCTGGACAAAGCCTCCACTCGTCCGTGATACATTTTTTGATTGACCTGTGCAAAAGGAGGCACAATGTGCAAACCGCCGCGTTTGCGGGAAAGATCCCATTCACGTCCATTTCCCAAATGGTTCATCAAAGAATAGTAGTTTGTTTTTGCCAAAACGGTGACATTTTGGATTCCCGCGTTAACCATAGCAGAAAGCGAAAAGTCAATCATGCGATAACGGCCTGCAAACGGCACAGAAGCCATTGTTCTGCGCAGCGCGATGTCGGGAATCAATTCGTCGTATGTGTTGGGGAAAATAATTCCCAATGTGTTAATATTTACCATAATTTCTCACCGTCCTGAACGTCTTTCTCAAGCATTGCGCGGGGGCCTACCACCGCATTTTCACCGATGGTGACATTTTCGCCTACAACGGCAACGCCCCATTTCTCCTTATCCTCTACCGACTCAGGTCTTGCACCCACACATGCGCCTTTTTTCACATGTACATTTTCTGCGATAATCGAATAAGCGATATGTGCGCCTTCTTCCACTACGGCACCCGGCATTAAAATAGACGATTCAATGATGGCGCCCTTTTTCACCTGAGAACCTGCGAACAGAATGCTGTTGGCCACTTCGCCTTCCACGACACAGCCCTCTGTAATCATGGAGTTATCCACTTTTGCGCCGGAGCTGATGTAATGTCCCGGGCGTCCTGCCGTGCGGGAATAAATTTTCCAATCAGGGTCCCACACATCCAATGCGACATTCGGATTGAGCAAATCCATATTTGCTTCCCACAGGCTGTCAATGGTTCCAACGTCTTTCCAATAACCCTCAAACGGGTAAGCAACCATCTTCTCACCGGCGCCGAGCATGTTCGGAATAATGTTTTTTCCGAAGTCATTGGAGGAAGTTTTGTCGGCCTCATCTTCGGTTAAGTATTTGCGCAGCTTTTCCCAGGTGAAGATGTAAATACCCATGGAGGCCAGATTCGACTGCGGCTCCTTCGGCTTTTCTTCAAACTTTGTGATGGTGCTGTTTTCGTCCGCTGTCATAATGCCAAAGCGGGAAGCTTCTTCCCAAGGCACTTCCATTACGGCGATGGTGCAGTCGGCACCCTTTTCTTTATGGAAGTCCAGCATTTTTGCATAATCCATTTTGTAGATATGGTCGCCGGACAAAATCATCACATATTTCGGGTCGTAACGCTCGATAAAGTTGATATTTTGGTAAATAGCGTTTGCCGTGCCCTTATACCAGTCGGAACCGGTTGCCGTCTGATACGGCGGCAAAACATGCACACCGCCGTAGGTGCGGTCCAAGTCCCACGGCTGGCCGTTTCCGATGTACTCATTGAGCAGCAGCGGCTGATACTGTGTGAGTACGCCCACCGTGTCGATGCCGGAGTTTACGCAGTTGGACAGCGGAAAGTCAATGATGCGATATTTTCCGCCGAACGGTACAGCCGGTTTTGCCAGCTTTTTTGTCAGAGCGTACAAACGGGAACCCTGACCCCCTGCTAAAAGCATTGCGATACATTCTTTCATGTTTTTCTCCCCTTGTGGCGGCAAGGCATGGGCTGCCGCCGGATTTATTCTACCCCACCCGCTGCGGCATGTTTGCCGCAGCGAGGTAAAACCTAAAGATAAAAAGTATTTACAGCAAAGCCGCAGCCGGGCGGGTCTTCGCTGTGCGGCGCCCTGTTAGGGGGTCGCTTTTTTTGCCTTTGCAGGCGTCTTTTTCTCCGCCTTTTTTGTCGGCTGAGCCGGTGCCGCCTGAACCGTCTCTTTTTTATCGGGCACGGGTGCGGGTTTCTTTTCCGGCGCCGCTTGTTTCTCCGGCTGTGCTGCCGGCTTGGCCTGCACGGTTTTTGCCGCAGCGGGCTGCGCCTTTTTCGTGTTCTTTGCCGGTTTTTCCGCACTAGGCTTTGTTTTTGCGCTTGCTGCCGAAGTTGCTTCGGCGCTCGCTTGCGCTTTCACCGTTTCTTTTTTAGCTGCGGGCTTTTTTGCGGTTGTTTTTTTTTGCTCTTTTGCCTTTTTTTCAGCAGCGGACTCCCCCGCTTTTGCACGGGTAGCAGGCACTTTCAAGAAAAGCGCCGACATAGGGGGCACATCTACCGAGATGCTTTGTTCAAAGCCATGCATCGGCTTTTTGTGCGTGCGAATGGCCGCTGTGCCGATTCCGCCGCCGCCAAAGCGAAGATTGTCCGAATTTAACAGCTCGTGATAAGTACCGGCCTTGGGAACACCAATTTTATAATCCTGTCTGCGGACGGGTGCAAAGTTGCAAACACAAATTAACTGGTTGCCCTTTTTGTCTCTGCGCAGGAAAGCAATCACACTCTGAGTGTTGTCGTCGGGGACAATCCACTGGAAACCTTCCCAAGAATCATCCACTTCCCACAAAGCGGGTGTTTTGCAATACAGCTCGTTCAGCTCACGCACATATTCCTGCATTTGCACATGCTTATCATAATCCAAAAGCAGCCAATCAAGTTGTTTTGCTTCATTCCACTCAATAAACTGAGCAAACTCCTGGCCCATAAAGAGCAGCTTTTTACCGGGATGCGCCATCATGTAGCCGTACAGTGTACGCAAGCCTGCAAATTTCTGCTCGTAGTCGCCGGGCATTTTGTTGATCAAGCTGCACTTGCCGTGAACCACCTCATCGTGGCTGATGGGCAGCACAAAGTTTTCGCTGAACGCATAGAAGAAGCTGAAAGTGATTTTGTTATGGTTGCCCGAACGGAACAAGGGGTCGGTGCTGACATAGCTGAGCATGTCGTTCATCCAGCCCATATTCCACTTGAAGTTAAAGCCCAAACCGCCATCTGTAACCGGGTGGGAAACTTTCGGCCATGCCGTGCTTTCCTCCGCAATCATCAGCGCGTGCGGATGACGGGCAAACACCTCGGTGTTCAGCTTTTGCAAAAATGCAATGGCTTCAAGGTTTTCTTTTCCGCCGTCTTTATTCGGAGCCCATTCGCCGTCGCGGCGGTTATAGTCGAGGTACAGCATACTGGCCACCGCATCCACGCGCAAGCCGTCAATATGGTACTCCTCCAGCCAGAACAGCGCATTGGAAATTAAGAAGCTCTGCACCTCGCCGCGGCCATAGTCAAACACCATGGTTCCCCACTCTTTGTGTTCTGCACGCAGCGGGTTTTGATCTTCATAGCAGTTTGTTCCGTCAAAACGATACAAACCAAAGGCATCCTTGGGGAAATGCGCAGGAACCCAGTCCATGATCACGCCGATGCCCGCCTGGTGGCAATAATCCACAAAATATTTAAAATCATCAGGTGTGCCGTAACGGCTGGTGGGGGCAAAGTAGCCCGTCACCTGATAGCCCCAGCTCCCGTCAAAGGGATACTCCATCACCGGCAGCAGCTCCACATGAGTGTAGTTCATGTGTTTCAGATAGGGAACCAGCTCCTGTGCCAATTTGCGGTAATCGTAAGGATTGCCGTCCTCATAAGTACGCCAGCTTCCCGCGTGCATTTCGTAAATATTCATAGCCGACTGAATGGGGTTTTTCTTGGCTTTTTCATTGTTCCAAGCATCATCGTGCCACTCATAGCCGGACAAATCATAAATCTTGCTGCAATTGGCCGGGCGCGTTTCCGCGTGGAACGCATAGGGGTCGGCTTTGAACAGCAGCTCATCGTCCTGCGTGGTAATGCAGTATTTGTAGATGTCAAACTGAGCCAATCCAGCCACCCAGCACTCCCAAATACCGCCTTCAGGGTCGATGTTTCTCATGGGTGTTGCACCCGGCACCCAGCTGTTGAAATCGCCCACTACACTGACCGATTTCGCCCGCGGAGCCCATACGCGAAAGCATACGCCGGCGCTTTCCCCTCTGGTTTCAAAGTGAGCGCCGAAAAAGCGCTGTGCCTCAAAGTTATTTCCCTGCTTGAACAAATAAATAGGAACTTCATGCTCGCGCTGAAAGTCCGTTGTCACCGTCTTTGTCTTTTTCAACTTCGACTTCCTCCTTTTGACACTTTCTCCCCCCGGAGAAACGTGCTGACTCGTTCGATTAAAAAGCCGTCGAAAACAATGCTTCTTATACTTATAATAATACTCATTTTCTGCCAATTTTTCAACACTTTTCTGTATTATATATTCAAACGCATAGCAAAAAATCCCTGATTATTTAGTCATTTTTCACAATAAACCCTGAAAAAAGCTTTTCTCTCGATATTTTTGCAAAAAATATGTGTCTTTTTCCCAATTTTTTTTCAAAGTGTTTGTTAAAAAAATATTCAAAAAAAGGAAAAGAACTGTTTTCTTTCTTCTTTTTTTTCGCTATTTATGCGAAAAGAGTCACTTTTTTTGTAAAAAAGTGACTCTTTTATTTTATTTTTGTGCACATTGCCGGAAAGGCTTTTCCTCTTTTTTACAACAAGAGAGCCTTCCGAAGCAACGCGCACAAAAATTCTGATTCTGTTTTAAGGCGTGGTACCATTTTCCGAACGCGGTTCCACGCGCACCATTCCGCTTTGTGTCACAATGCGGTGAAAGCGGTAATCTGTTTTTCCGGCGGGCAGCGTTTCACAAAGCATTTTTTCGTTGCAAAGCACCACGCAATAGCAGCGCGAAGAAAGCTTTGGCATAAAGCGGTCATAATAGCCGCCGCCATGACCAAGCCGTGTGCCGTCTTTTGCAGCTGCCAAACACGGCGCCGCGCAAAAATCAATCTCCTGCTCTGATACAACAGGGGTATCTTCTTTCGGCTCTAAAATTCCGAACAATCCGGGTTTCAAGTCATCGAGAGAGGTAATTTCCCTTGCCTCCATCTGTCCTTTTCCCAAGCAAAGAGGCACACAAAGACGCTTGCCGTCGTCGAGCACCTGCTGCAAAAAGGGAATGGTGTCCGGCTCTTTCTTGGTGGAAACAAAGCAGAACACAACACGCGCCATCCGATAAGCATTGCTCTGGCGCAAATAGGTCAGCATTGCCTGACCGGCCTCGTGGTTTTCTTCTTCGGTAATCGTGCTCAAACGCCGCTTAATGGCAGCGCGTGCCAACCGTTTTTCCTTCATGCTTTCCGCTTCTTTTTTCAACATAGCTCGTCACTCCTTTGGCAAAACATCATTTTCTGAAAAATCTTCTCTGTCCAACGTCAAGTTGGGGTTGTAGAACGGGTCGCACAACAGCCCTTGCCGCGTGTGCTTTTGTTCCAGCCGTGCCCGCTCCCGGTCAAACCGCGCTTTTGCTTCTCCTTTCACATCCAGCCCTCTGCTTTTTGATTCGTGATGATACAAAACCGCGTAAGGAGTATATAAAATGCGATAACCGGCATCGCGTACACGCAAACAAAAATCAACGTCATTAAACGCTACCTGAAAGGCTTCATCCAAGCCGCCCACTTCGTCATAAACTTTCGCGGGACACAGCAGACACGCCGCTGTCACCGCCGAAAAATTCTGCACAGTTGCCAAGCGGAACATATAGCCGGAAGCCTCTTTTCTTGCATACTTGTGGCTGTGTCCGGCAAACCCGCCAAGGCCCGTCACCACACCCGCATGCTGCACGGTGTCATCGGGATACAAGAGCTTTGCCCCCACCATGCCGACCCCCGGCTGCACACACAAAGAAAGCATTTCTTTCAGCCAGCCGCCGTCGATGACTTCAATATCATTATTCAGCAGCAGCAAATATTCTCCGTTTGCATAGGTGCGTCCAAAGTTATTGATGGCCGAAAAATTAAACCCGCCCTGATACTGCACCACGCGCAAGTTTTGATGCTGTTTTTGAATGGTATCGTAATAATCCAACGTTTCTTTTTCGGTGGAGTTGTTCTCAATGACAATCACTTCAAAGCGGACGCCGACGGTTTTTTCATAAAGCCCGGTGAGCAGCTTGGAAAGGTCCTCGACATGGTCTTTGTTGGGAATTAAGATGGAAACCAGCGGGTCGCCTTCTATTGCATATTCCACTTTATAGGTAGACGGGAACAACCCATCCGTTACACTTCCCTTTGCCCCGATACGCTCCAGATGAGCGGCAATGGCACGCTTAGCGGCCTGGGCAACATAGGGTTTGGCTTCGGTTCCCGATGCCGTTGAAGCGGCATGAACCCGCCAGAAGTACAGCACTTTCGGAATATGAACCGGTGTTGTTTTTTCACTCAAGCGCAAAAAGAGATCATGGTCTTGACTGCCGTCACACGCAGGGTTTAAGCCGCCTGCCTGCCAAAACAAATCGATTTGAAATACGGCTAAATGACAGATATAATTGCAGCAGTTCAAATAATCCGGGGCAAAATCCGGCTTAAAGTGGCCGACATGTGCCTTTTTCATACTGGTGAAAAACAGCGCTTCATCACTGTACAGAAACAAAGCACCGCTTTCAGAAATCGCCTTTCCCATTTCAAAAATGGCATTTGGGCTTAAAACATCGTCGTGGTCGAGCAAGGCAAGATAGCTGCCGGACGCCAAACGTGCGGCTTCATTTGTATTGGCGGCAATGCCGCTGTTATCAATTTTAGAATAGTGAATGCGGCTGTCCCCGAGCGATTCCAGATACTGTCGGCGCTCGGCATTGCCGTCGTTAGAAGCATCTGCCAGACACAGCTCCCACCGCGGGCAAGACTGTGCCAAAACACTTTCCACCATTTCTTTCAAAAACGGCATTGGCGTATTGTAAAGAGGGACACAAATAGAAATGATTGGAAAAGCGGAGGTATCGGCTGCGCGCTGACGTTCCAGCACTTGTGATGAGGGCAAAAAGCGCCCTTTTTTGCTTTTCAGCCGCCGCTTTGCAAAGCCCGCCGCGCGGCTCATCGTTTGACCAAAGCCCTCCTCCTGCACCATCTTACAAAAAACCTGTGCCAGCTCTTTTGTGCGTTTCCACCTGAGATTCACGGGTGTTCACCTGCCTGTTCCGGCTCTCGCCTGAAGATAGAAAAAGAAAAGGAGAGGTTTCTTTCTCCTTTTCCAGTGGGATCCACGGGGACGCTGTTTGTCAGCGCCAGCCGTAATTTTCATAAAGCAATGTCAAATGCGGGTTATAATAGGGGTCGCCTTTTTCCATCAGCTCGCGGTACTTGTGGACAAAACACGCCTTTTCCCGCTCATAGCGCTGCTGTTTTTCACCGCCCGACTTGGTATCGTCACCGCGGCTTTTGGATTCGTAATGCACTCCGGCAGCAAACGGCGTCATCACATTCAAAAGCCCATGGCCGCGCAGCCGCAGACAGAAGTCTACATCGTTGTAGGCTACGGCAAAATTGGTTTCATCCAAACCGCCCGCTGCACGATACAGCTCTGTTTTCACCATCAGACACGCACCGGTGACAGCGCTCATATTCTGCGTCGTTGCCAAGCGGTACATATCGCCCGCACTTTCGGCAGGATGGCCTTTGTGATTATGCCCCGCCGAGCCGCCCAGCCCAATGAAAACACCGGCGTGCTGCACGGTTCTGTCCGGGTAAATCAGCTTGGCTCCCACCGCACCGACATCCGCACGCTGGGCATAACTGAGCATTTCGCGCAAAAAGTCGGGTGTTGTCATTTCCACATCATTATTCAGCAGCAGCAGATATTCGCCGTTTGCGTGCTGTGCGCCGAAATTGTTAATAGCAGAAAAATTAAACGCACCCTCGTAACGAATGACCCGCAAATCAGAAAGCGCATGAGTGATTTTTTGATAAAAATCAAACGTTTCCTGTTCGGTGGAGTTATTTTCAATAATCACAACTTCCATATTGCGCCAGCCGCTGTTGCGGTAAAGCGCCGCCAAGCACCGGTGCAAATCCTGCACATGGTCTTTGTTGGGAATGAGCACGGTCACCAAGGGATTTCCCTGCACTTCATAACGGGTGCGGTAAGCGCCGGGACATCCCTGAATGGGCTCTACCGTTCCGCGCAGGCCAACACGGTTCAAATGCTCTTGCACCGCAGCCGCCCCTGCTTGCAGCGCCTGCGGCTTGACAGACATATCACTGGCAGTTGACTGTCCGTGCCGCCGCCAATAGTACAGCACCTTCGGCACATGGACAATACGCTGTGCTTTTTCCGTCAGGCGCAGAATCAAATCGTAATCCTGTGCCCCGTCCATCGCGGAACGCTCGCCGCCTGTCTGCGTCAAAAGCGCTTTGCGGAACACCAGAAAGTGCGTGATGTAATTGCACCCGCGCAAAGTGTCGGGAGAATAGTCGGGCTTAAAGTGGTATTCACACAAGTGCTTTAGCTTTGCGTCCAAAACAATTTCATCGGAATACAGCATATCTGCGCCGGTTTCGTTAATGGTTCGCACCATTTCATACAAAGCACTGGGAGAAAGCGCATCGTCATGATCCAACAGGGCAATATATTCGCCCTGTGCCTCTGCCATACCGATATTGGTGTTTTCGCTGATGCCGTTGTTTTTGGCAATGCGGCAATAGCGAATGCGTTTATCCCGCTGACGTGCAGTATATTTCCCCAAAGCGCGAAAACGCGGATCGGAAGCGTCCACCAGCACCAGCTCCCAATTTTGATAGCTTTGTGCTTTTACGCTTTTGATCAGCTGGCGAAAAAACTTCATTGGGGTGTTATACACCGGAACGACAATGCTCACCAGCGGCATGTACTGCATCTGCTGGGCTTTTTGCGCGCGAAGCTCTCGTTTCAGCGGCAAATCGGCACGAAAGCGCCAATCCTCGCCGTGCGTTGCCAAATTGATGCGATAGCTGATTTCCCGAAACACGGCTTCGGCGCCGCGCTGTTTCCAGCAAGCCACACCGCGCTTTAACAACCCGGCACTGTGGGCAGGGTTTGCCACACGGCCTACCATTTTACCAAAGGAATCCCGTTCTTGCGTCTGGTTTTCACCGCTCAAAGACATTCGCTCCTTCCCTGCATCCGCACAGGCGTCACGCCTGCCCTTCCAGCGCCTTGTAAGCGTCGCACACCGTCTGCACGTCGCCCGTCATGCGCACACGACCCTTTTCCAGCCATGTAACGCGGTTGCAAAGGCGCTCAATCTGATCAATGGAATGGCTGACTAAAATGACGGTTGTTCCTCCGCCCATCAACTCATTCATGCGCTTTTCACACTTTTCCTGAAACAAAAAGTCGCCCACAGACAAAATTTCGTCTGCAATCAAAACGTCCGGTTTTGTGACGGTGGCAATAGAAAACGCGATGCGCGACACCATACCGGAGGAGTAATTTTTGAGCGGTACATCCAAAAAGTCGCGCAGCTCACTAAACTCGACAATTTCATCAAATTTGGAATCAATGTATTTCGGCGTCATACCAAGCACTGTGCCGTTGAGATAAATATTTTCACGCGCGGTTAAGTCCATATCAAAGCCCGCTCCAAGCTCAATCAGCGGGGCAATGGTGCCATGCACTACCGTGCTGCCCTGCGAGGGCTTAAACACACCGGAAATCACTTTCAAAAGAGTGGATTTTCCCGAACCGTTCAAGCCGATTAGGCCGTAGCAGTCCCCTTTTTCCACATCGAAAGAAACGTCGCGCAGGGCATAAAATTCTTCAAACTGAAGCTTTCCCTGTACGGCGGCCAAAAAGTATTCTTTCAAGCTTTCGTGCTTTTCCTTTGCCATATTAAAGCGCATGGATACGTTGCGCACTTCAATCATATTCATGTGGCAGCCATCCTCTCTTAAATATGCAGCACAAATTTATCTTGTTGACGACGGAACACCAAAAGGCCCAAAATAAGCGCCGCCAAGGCCCCGACCCCGCACAACATGACATTATCCCACGGCAGCACTTCACCGTCCAATACGGCGGTGCGAAAGCCGTAAATGTACCAGTAAACAGGGTTATAGGTAATAAATTTCGACATGGAAATCGTCACGCCCAAAATCACCTGATCCCCCATTTGAGAAGGGTCATAAAACACAGCGGAAAAATACATGAGCGCCGTGGTAAACACACCCCACAAGTGCATAATATCCCGAAAAAACACTGTGGCAGCAGCCAGCATCAGCCCAACCCCTAAGCTGAACACGGAAAGCGTCAAGAAGGGGTAAATTCCCAAAAGAGCCGTGGGGTAAAGCGGAGAGCCGGTCGCAATCATAACAATAGCGAGCGCAATAAAACTGAACAGACAGTTCACCATGGCAAAGCCCACCTTTTCCAAGGGGAAAATGTACTTGGGAATGTACACTTTTTTAATCAGCGGCGCAGCCCCGAGCATACTGCTCAATGCACTGGTTGTGGCTTCGTTAAAGAATCCAAACAACAACTGACCAATAATCAAATAAACCGGGAAATTCTTAACTCCCATTCCGCGGGTGTCGAAAATTGTTGTAAACACCAGCACCATGACAAGATTCATCAAAAGCGGGTTTAAAACACTCCAAACAACACCCAAAATACTCCGGCGGTAACGAAGCGTAAAGTCGCGTGCAATGAGATTTTGCAGCAAATAACGGTACCGCCAAAAATCCTTACAATATGCTTTGAATAATTCCAAACTTGTTACCACCTTTCAAAAAATTCAAAGCTTTGCTCATTGAAGCCGGGGTGCTGTTCGTCTTTTGCGGAAAGCTTGATTTCGCAATCGAGCTTCGGCCACTCGATGCCGATGGCGCTGTCATCCCAGCGCACGCCGCCCTCGGAAGCGTGGTCGTAGTAATCGGTGCACTTATAGGTAAACTCCGCTTCTTCGCTGAGTACCAAAAAGCCGTGCGCAAACCCTTCGGGAATATAAAACTGCTTTTTGTTTTCTGCGCTCAGCGTCACACCCACCCATTTGCCGAAGGTTTTGGAATTGGGGCGGCAGTCTACGGCAACGTCAAACACCTCGCCGGAAATCACACGCACCAGCTTGCCCTGCGTATGCTCTTTTTGAAAGTGAAGACCGCGCAAAACGCCGCGCGTACTTTTCGACTGATTATCCTGCACAAACGGGCGGTCAATGCCTACGGCTGCAAACTCCTGCGCCTGAAACGTTTCCATAAAATAGCCGCGCTCGTCGCCAAAAACAGTAGGCTCAATAATCCAAACGCCCTCAATTTCTGTTTGAATAAAGTTAAATTTTCCCATAATAACTCATTCCTTTTTCTTTTGTGTAAAAGTTTGTGACAGTGGAAAAACTTTTATACTTTTATTTGATTTACACTTTCTAACTTTCTGAAAAATAATGAAATATCTCTTTTTGCAAAAAGCAAAGGCTTTTGCTTTCCAGAAAATTCCTAACGAAAGATAGGCGGTTACATTGTAACACATACACCCTTTTTTTTCAAGAAAAACAGGCATTCTCCGCTTTTACACCGAAAATGCCTGCTGCAACAACTATTTTTATTTTTCTATCGCGCTTATGCTGCCGGGAGTACCTGCTGCGGGTCGATATAGGCCCCATTCTGCAAAACTTCCACATGCACATGGCTTTCCGATTCTGCTTCACAAGGCACCTCGCCCACAATGCCGAGGGTATCACCCTGCTTTACCTGCATGTCCTGCGAAACGCTGATTTTATCCAAACCGCACAGACGAATGACTGTGCCGCTGTCGTCGGTCAGCTCCACAACACCGCCCCAAAGCGGGTCTTCCTTGTCCATCGCCGTCACTTTGGCGTTCATCGGCGCTGTCACCGGAGTGCTTGCCCCCACGGCAAAGTCAACGCCGTTGTGCGTGCGCCAGTCCTGCATGGTGGTGTTGAACACCAGCTCATCCCCGCTGAAGGCCTGCAAGACGGAGCCCGTAACCGGCAATGTGTATGGCGCTGTCTGCGATTCTTCCGGCGCGGACGGCTCGGCGGATACAGAGGGCGCAGCGGATGAAGCTGATGGTAATGGCTGCGTACTCGATGATGCAGACGAGCCGCCTTGCCCTTTGTTCGACATTGCCTCCGGCTCGCTGACAGGTATATTTTCCTGCTTTGTTTCTGCGGGCGCTTTGCTGGAATCCCATACGTTGTCCTCCTTTGTTTGGGTTGTGTTTGACTGCGACGGCGCTGCAGGGGATGCAGAATCAGCCGTTCCCAGCTTAACCATCATGCTGTTGATGGCAAGAAAGCTGGCCAGCGCCGCACCTGCCACCACCAAACCCAAAGCGGCATACACCGCTTTGCCTTTCCAAAACGGATGCTGTTGTTTCATATTGTTCCTCCCTGCCGTTTTTTACCGGCTTTTTTTGTTGCCCTTAGTCTTGGCCATCCGGCGCAAGGATATGCACTGTGCCCGTTTACTTTTTTAAAAAAACGTGCGCTCGCCAAAATAGGTTGCGTTTTGCACAAAGAACGATTAGAATAAAAGGGAATGACATTTTGATTTCTTTGCTGTGAAAAGGCATTCTTTTTATCAATCTTCCAGGAGGGTGCCCGCTATGAACTTAAAACGCTATTTGGAAATTTCCAAGGAAGTACAAAGGGCGCTGCGCGCAAATAAGCCCGTCGTCGCTTTTGACTCGTCTTCTGCCATCTGCGACACGCCGCACGGAATGCGCCTTTCCTATTTGCAGGCGCGCGAGGAAGCCGCACGCGCCGCCGGGGCAGTTCCGGCCACGATAGCCATTTTAAACGGCGTCATTTATGTGGGGCTCAGCCGTGCGGAAGCCGAGCATTTATGCAGCACCGCCCATCCGCAAAAGCTTTCCCGCCGCGATTTGCCCGTCGCACTGGCCACGGGCGGCACCGGTGCCGTCACCTCAGCCACCGGAATGATTGCCGCAATGCTGTCGGGCATTCGCGTATTCAGCAGCGCCGGCATCGGCGGTGTGCGCACCGGCAGCCTTGACATCAGCGCCGATTTGCAGGAGCTGCACTCCTCCTCCATTGTTGTGGTGTGCGCGGGGGTGAATCCCGGCGCCGACAGCTGCGCAACTTTGGAGTACCTCGAAACCATGGGCGTTCCCGTTTTGGGGCTTGGCACAGCAGATTTTCAAACAAAACCGGAAGGCCCGGTGGACTTTTTCCAGACCGAGCGCCGCGTGAGTGCCGCAGAGGGCGCTAAAATTGCCAAAATCAAGTGGGATTTAGGGCTTGGCGGCGGCCTTTTGCTGACGTGCTCCCCACCGTCCGAAGCAACACTTTCCCATGATGTGCTGGAACCGGCTTTATCGAAAACGATGCGGCAGGCTCAAGCGGAACATGTTACCGGACAAGCCTTCACGCCTTATCTGAACTCCCATTTGCTGCAAAGCTGCCCCAGTGCCGGAAAAGCACGTTTTGCGCTGGAGCGCCACTGTGCTGCCAAGGCAGCGGAAATCGCCTTCACATTATGCAGGCTATAAAAAACGATTTTGTAAGAAGGATGGTATTGCATGAACGATAAAAAAAACTCACCCGCGCACGACGACCATTTTGCAAACGAAGTAGACGAGACGCTTTCGGCATTAGAGCGCTCACACGAGCCGCAAGCCGAGAAAAAAGAGCCGAAGAAAAAGCCCCGCCGCGACGAACCTGCCGCGGAGCATGAAAAAAAGCACACGAAACCTGCGCCTAAAAAGCATCCCTCTTTGGTAGACGACGACCAAGCGTTTGAAACGCAGCACAGCGCCAAGGAAACGGCATATGAGGCGCATGTATCGGCCCAGAAAAAGAAAAATCCACTTGTTGCGCTGGGCATTGCCGTGGGCGTTTTGGCCGTTCTCTTTGTCGGCCTGAGCGTGCTTTCCGTTGTCATGTACCAAAAGTACAGCCCGGAACGGTTTATCAGCCAAGTGATGACAGCTGTCGAGCAGCAGGACAGCAAGGCGCTGGCCGCGCTTTTGGTCAGCGACACGCTGACCGTCAACGAGGAAAACGCCGCCCTGCTGTGCCAAGCATTCTCCACAGAAAATGCGCAAAAGGCGCTGAGCGAGCAGTTGAATGAGCAAGTGCTTGACCCAACGCTCCCCGGCGCTTACGAGGCGCTGCAAGTGCAGAAAGACCCCGTGTTCTTCGGCTTTTCGGAATACCATTTGAAAGCGCTGGGTGTTTCACTTTTGCTGCGCACCGATGCACAAAATGTGCTCATGTCGCTCAACGGCACCACCCGCACCGGTGAATTAACGGAAAACGGCGTACTCTACAATAACCTGTTCCCGGGGCGCTACACTTGTTCCGTCACCGGATCCAGCGCTTTGGGACAAGCGCTGGAAGGCGAATCTACCGTATTGGATTTGTTTATGGTTTCCAAGCCGCTCACCTTCGACGGCGCTTTGCCCATTTATGACATCACGGTTTCCGGCATTCCTGACGACAGCTCCAACATCTTTGTCAACGGCACAAAGGTAGAGCAAAAGCCGTCCGGCGGAACGGTCAGCCTGCCGCAAGTCACCGTAGGCAGCACCATCACAATGGAATATACTGCGCCGCATGGAGCTGTCACTTCCTCCAGTGTGATTTTCCAAGACCCGTCTGTCACCGAGCTGACATTCACCGATTTCCAAACACAGGGCGGCACCCCCGACGAAGCCGGCATCAATCTGCTGCTGAACACTTACTATTCTTCGCTTTTAAACGCCGCAAACCAAAAGGATGCTTCGCAAATCGGCGGCGTAAACGAAACCATGCGCGCGGCTGCCGCACAGCAGATTACCACAGAGCCCTTCACCGGAAAAACGCTGCAATTCACCAATGCAGCCGTGAACTTCGGTTCGGTGCAAATCACAGAGGTCAACGGCCTGCCGGGCTTTGTCTGCACCACTGCTGTCGCCTATTCCTACACGCTTCCTGAGGACAGCACTTCCAGTATCACCGCAATCATGTATGAGGCATGTGAATTTGTATTTGAAAATAACACCTGGGTGCTCAACCGAACAGCCGTCATTGATGAACCGCGTTTCACCGCCGGTGACGTCAGTGCTTTGACCACCCCCGCAGCTCCCGCAGCCGACAGCACGGCATCTTCTTCGGCTGCTTCCTCCGCTGCGTCTTCTGCCCCGGCGGCATAACGTGTTTTCCCCTTCTTGAAACCATGCAAAAACCCGCGGGCTTCACAGGTATCTATCTGTGAAGCCCGCGGGTTTTCTGATCCGTGATAAAAAACAGCACTTGCGCCAAACTTTGCTTTTCAGCGCTTAATAATCGGCACTTGCCGTCATGCCCTGCATAATGGCAACGCCGTTGCTGGTGCCAAGACGCTCACAACCCATTTCGATATAGCGTTTGGCATCCTCGGCGGTGCGGATCCCGCCCGAAGCTTTCATTTTCGCCGGTTTTTTCAAATACTTGCAAAACAGCTCGATGTCCTCCGGCGACGCACCGCGTGTGCCGTAACCAGTGCTCGTTTTAATAAAGTCTGCACCTGTTTTCTCCACAATGCGGCACATGGCGGCAATGTGCTTTTCCTCTAAATAGCATGTTTCGATAATCACTTTCAACAGTGCGCCCGCCTCGTGGCAAGCATCGGCCAAAAGCTGCACCTCGTGCTCCACATAAGCCTCATCGCCCTCTAGCAGGTGGCCCACCGAAATGACCATGTCCAGTTCCTGCGCCCCGTCGCGCAGCGCCGCTTTTGCTTCGGCCAGCTTGATCTCCGGCAGATGGGTGCCGAAGGGAAAGCCCACAACACAGCACGTTTTTACATTACTTCCGGCAAGCTCTTTCGCCACAAATGCCGCGCGGCACGGGTTGACGCAGACGCTTGCAAACTCGTACTGCTTTGCTTCGTCACACAGCGCTTTCAGCTGGTCGTGCGTTGCAAAAGGTTTGAGCAGCGTATGGTCGATAAAACGATTGATTTTCATAAAGAAACTCCATCCTTTCCTTGTATCCGGCAGCGTACCGTGTTATGATAAATTTGGCACGGCTTCCTTTGTTTTGAAAACGATGGAAGCTGGATTTCAGTATAGCAAATGCAGGCCGCCTTTGCAAGCGCGGCGCGGAGGGAACCAATGAAAAATACAACAGTATGCTACTTGGAGCGCGGCACACAATATCTGCTTTTACACCGCACCAAAAAGCAAAACGATGAAAATGCCGGAAAGTGGATTGGGGTCGGCGGCAAGTGTGAAGAAAACGAAAGCCCCGAAGATTGCATGATGCGGGAAGTGTACGAAGAAACCGGTCTGCATGTGACCCGCTCGCGTCTGCGCGGGGTAATCACCTTTGTTTCCGATGCTTGGGAAGGGCAGTATATGTACCTGTTCACCGCGTCGGAATGGCACGGAAGCTTAACCGACTGCGATGAAGGTGAGCTTGCATGGGTGGAGCGTTCGGAAATGACGCGCCTTCCGCTTTGGGAGGGCGACCGAATTTTTCTTCGTCTGCTGGCACAGGACCACCCGTTTTTTTCGCTCAAACTGGTTTATCAAGGCGACAGCCTTCAGCAAGCTGTGCTGGACGGCGTTCCTCTCTCCCTATAACAAAAAAGGCGTGCTTTGCGGCACGCTATCAGTTTGTCGAAAAAAGCTCTGTTTTCCCGCAAACTGTGTATGGATTTTAAATAAAAAAGGGGGCCTAGCCCCCTTTGAGACTATCGAAAAACTGCCGCCTGATTCAGAAAGAACCCAGGCTGCACGGGGAAAAAGGCTTGGAAAAGGGGGCTGAGCCCTCTTTTCCATTTTAGATAAGGCTTCGGTTTGTGAAAAAGCGAAGCTTTTTCGACAAACTGAAAGGGGGCCTAGCCCCCTTTGCTTAACCATGTACGCCATGGCTGCGCATAAACTCTTTTAATTTTTCAAAGCTTTCTTCGCTGATTACATGCTCAATGCGGCAAGCGTCCTCAGCGGCGGTCTCCTTAGATACGCCAATCGCTTCTAAGTACGTTTTAATCAGGCAGTGACGCTCGTACACACGGCTTGCCATCGCCAAGCCGGACGGCGTTAATTCCAGCAAGCCGTCCTTGTCCATCGTCAGCAAATCAGCAGCTTTCAGCAAACTGACAGCGCGGCTGACACTGGGCTTGGAAAACCCCATGCGTGTCGCAACGTCAATGCTGCGGACAGCGCCTTTCTCCCGTTTCAGAACCAAAATTGTTTCCAAATAATCTTCACGCGATTCAAACGAACGCATGGCATCGCCTCCCTACGCGGATGATACTCCGTTCAGTGTAACATATTTTACAAAAGTTGACAAGCCGCTTACCCACGCCGCAAACGCAACTTGTGCCGCGTGGGTTGGTGCCAAGCTCTTGGAATCAAGCCGCATTACTCTGTTTCCAATCGGCGCAACAGGGCAATTTCCTGCGCCCAGCCGGCATCATCGTTGGGTGTTTCAAGCACCATCGGCTTGCCCCGCAGGGCAGGATGACGCACAACACGGCCAAAGGTTTCCAAGCCGAGATGGCCTTCCCCGATTTTTGCATGACGGTCTTTGTGCGCCGCCAAGGGGTTCATGCTGTCGTTTACATGCAGCGCCTTCAAGCGCTCCAAACCAATGATATCGTCAAACTGCTGCAGCACCTCGTCGAGATGGGCGGCAATGTCATACCCGGCATCCCACACATGGCAGGTATCCAAGCATACCCCCAGCTTTTCGTTGTGGTGTACTCCTTCTATAATGCGCGCCAGCTCCTCAAAGCTTCGGCCCACTTCACTGCCCTTGCCCGCCATGGTTTCCAGCAGAACCGTTGTATTCATCTCCGGCCAAAGCACGTCATTCAGCTGCCGGGTAATGTGTTCCATGCCCGCATCGCTCCCCTGTCCAACGTGGCTGCCCGGATGAAAATTATAATAGTTTCCCGGCAAATGCTCCAGGCGCTGCAAATCCTCCTGCATCGCCTCACGCGCAAATCGGCGCAAATCGGGGTCTTTGGCGGCGGCGTTCATGGTATACGGCGCGTGAGCCACCAAGGGGCCAAAGCCCTGCTGTTCAGCCAACTGCCGAAACGCGGCAATGTCCTGCAAATCGAGCGCTTTTACCGAGCCGCCCCGCGGATTTCGCGTAAAAAACGCAAAGGTGTTTGCGCCCAGCTTCATCGCCTGTTTTCCCATGGCAAGATACCCTTTTGACGAGGAAATATGACTTCCGAAATATCCCATTCCTAGAATCCTTTCCGGTATAAAACCACTTGTTTCATTGTGTTTTTATTATACCATTTTCATCTAGTTTTATCAAGACTGACACAGACAAGGAGATTTTCCCCATGCAAACAAACGCGGATTTGCTTCATGAATTGCGTGCCATGGCCGAGCCTTCCTATGCGGCGTTTGCCTCTGCGCTTGTGCCCGGCTCGCTGCCGTTTTTAGGTGTTCGTCTGCCCGCGCTGAGAAAGCTGGCGGCATCGCTCACCCGAGCATATGGCAAAGAGGCTCTTTCCCTGCCCGGCTGCACCTATTTTGAAGAAGTAATGCTGCGCGGCATGATGGTTGGATGTTTGGTAAAAACACCGGCGGACTGGCCGCTTGTGGCAGAGTTTCTTCCGTATATTTCTAACTGGTCGGTATGTGACAGCTTTTGCAGCAGTTTAAAAGCGGTTTCGCGCTATCCGCAGGAATTTTTCCCCGCCATTTATGCGCTTCGCAGCGCGTCAGAACCTTATACCGCGCGTTTTTCGCTTGTCATGATGCTGCGATATTACTTAACGGACGACTATTTTGCCCTGGTACTGTCGCATATCGCGTCGTGTGAACGGGAGGAATACTATGTGCAGATGGCGGCGGCATGGACGCTGGCCGAAGCCTATTCCAAATACCCCGAAGCGGCGCTTGAAACACTGCTGATACTGCAAAAGCGCCGCTCCCCCATTGCAGCCATGGCGGTGCGCAAGGTGATGGAATCGAAAAAAATATCCTTGGAACAAAAAGCGCGTGTCAGCGCACAAAAGGAGGAGTTCGTATGACATTCAGCGAAAAAGTGTATGAAATCGTGCGCCAAATTCCACGCGGCAAAGTTTCCACCTATGGCCGTGTCGCCGCATTGTGCGGCAACCCGCGCGCTTCCCGCATCGTAGGGTTTGCCCTGCATCGCAACCCAAGGCCGGGCGAAATTCCCTGCCACCGTGTTGTGTTTCAGGACGGTCGGCTTTGCACGGGATTTGCATTCGGCGGCGAAGATGCACAGCGCAAGCTGTTGGAGGAAGAAAGCGTTGGCTTTTTATCCGATGGCCGCGTTGATCTTGACGCCTGCCTTTGGCCGTAAGCTTTTCTAATGATAGATTGCAAAAGGGGCGAGAGAACGCGCGTTCTCTCGCCCCTTTATTGTGCCCACAATGGGATTATCTTGCATATTTCTGTGCAATCGTGCGCAGTGTTTCCTCGTTCGCTTCGATCCACTCATCAAAGCTCTTGCCGGATTGCTCCACCGTGCGGCCCAGCTCGACCAAAAAGGCGGGAATCTCTGCTTGCAGCATAGCGCATACCGAAGTGCCGATTGCCTCTTTGCCCAGCGCGTCACGCCCGCCCAAAAACAGCGTAAACGCCGGATGTGCCACTTTGTCAATCATTTTCACGCCGCCGACAAAGCCCATGGCGCAAGCTTGATGGGTGCCGCAGCTAGACGGACAGCCGGAAATTCCCATTTTCGGCAGTGCATTGGCCGCAATACCGGCCTCACGTACCGCTTGGACGCACTCTGTCAACAGTGCTTGAGAATCGCGCACGCCCTGCTGACAGGTCGAAGCGCCGATACAAGCTGTGCTGCACTCAAACGGCGTTTTCGCGCTGTCCTCGGTCGCGTTCAGGACGCCGGGCACTTCCTGTGCTGTCAGATTGACAATATAAAGCCCGCCGCAGGGGTGCAAACGCAGCTCTGCCTGTTTCAATTGGCCGATGGCGCTGTTCAAACGGCGAACCGCGTCCGGGGTGAGTACGCCGCCCACAGGGTGGTACTCCACCGCATACAGTCCATGCTGTTTTTGCGCCGTGACACGTTCCATGGGAAGCATCAATTCTTCCTCGGAGGCTTGCGGCTGCCACTCGCAGATTTCCAGCGCTACGTCGTCACGGCCGGCGGCTTTTTCCATCGCCTTGGCAAACGCGCTGCGCAGCCCTTCCTCTCCCAAAGTATCCTGCAAGTAGCGCGTGCGGGCTTTGGCGCGGTTTTCGTAATTGCCATGCGTGCAGAACACATCAATCATGGCCTCCACAGCGCACGCAGCATCTTTAGGCTGTACGCCCTCGGCCGCTAAAATGCCCAGCTTCGGGTTCGGCCCAAGGCCGCCCGCGCAATACACGTCAAACGTACCATTCTGACGGGCAACAAATCCCAAATCACGGAACGTTGCATGAACTTCATCGCTTACGCCGTTGGAAAATGCGACTTTCAGCTTGCGCGGCATTTTCAGCGTCCAAATGCGCTCGACCAAATGACGGCCTACGGCCTCAGCCACGGGACGCACGTCAAAATACTCACCGGTTTCCAAGCCGGAAAACGGGTTTACCATCACATTGCGCGGATGGTCACCGCCGCCGCCGCGCGTGATGATATCGCAGTCGATGGCTTTTTCCATAATGTCAGCCACGGCATCAGCGGTTAAATCATGCAGCTGAATTGTCTGGCAGGTGGTGATTTTCATGCGTTTGACGTTGTGCTCCTCCACCATATTTGCCAAAAATGCCAGCTGCTCTTTTGTTACACGTCCGCCCGGTAAGCGAAGGCGCAGCATGTTGCCGGTTTCGCCGCGCTGGGCATACGAGCCAAAGCCGCCGGAAATGCCTTTGTAGGCTTTGCGGTCAATTTCGCCCGCCGCAAAGGCGCGCGCTTTTTCGGCAAAGCCGGGAATTTCCGCGCGGAATGTTTCTTTCAGTTGGGTATTGTCCTTCATAACGAACTCCTTTGTGATGAAGGCGTTCCTGAACAGCAATATTTGCTTTTCAGAACGCTTCTGGTAAACCCGAAAACGCGGCTTTTTCCGCTTTTTCAGGACGGGTGATAGGTTCAAAACCAGTGCGCTTGCCGCATCGTCAGGGATAAGAGCGCGCACCAAAGATAGCGGTGCCGACACGCACTATGTTTGCACCTTCTAAAATCGCATTTTCAAAATCGCCGCTCATGCCCATAGACAGCCACTTCATACAAGCGTTTTCACCGCATTCCGGGGCAAGGCGTTCCCAGCAGCGGCGCACGGCCGCAAGGTCTTTTCGGTTTTCGTCCTGCGTATCACGAACCGGCGGAATGGCCATCAGCCCCTCCACCCGGACATGGGAAAGGCGCTGAGCGGCTTCCAGCGCGGCAGACAAATCCTGTGCAGCAAAACCGCTTTTGCTTTCCTCGCTGCCAATATTCACCTCGAGCAAAATAGGCTGACACAAATCTTTCAGGGCTGCTTGCTTGTCCACTGCTTCCAGTAAACGAAGCGAACCGACCGACTGAATGAGCGACACCGCCCCCACAACCTGACGCACTTTATTAGTTTGCAGATGGCCGATAAAATGCACCGGCTTATCGCCGTAAGCGTTTTGCTCCAGCTTTTGCACCAGCTCCTGCACGCGGTTTTCACCAAAAAGATCCAATTGGAGCAAAGACGCGGCACGCACGGTTTCGGCGCTTTGCATTTTACTGGCGGCACACAGCAAAATTTCCTGTGGTGAGCGGCCTGCTGCTCGGGCTGCCGCTGTCATTTTTTCTCGAATCGCGGCAATCCGTTCTTCCATGGTATCCGATATTTGATTCTTTTGTTCTGTCATGGCTGTGCCCCGCTTTCACGTTTCTATCTGTTACAGTATAGCACATGCATCTAACAAAAAACAAATCAGATTTGTAAAATTTATCCGCTTTTCTTGAACCGAGGCAAGACAAACTTTTTATTTTATGCTATAATGGCCGAGAAGCGGCGATACAAATTTAACAGTCTTTCTGATTGTTTCTTTTCAGCGCAGCGAGTAACGGCATTTACTTTATTGTGCCAAACGCAAACCAGCCGCAGCAAGGAGTTTGAAGGAAGTATGAAACAACGCATTGCCCTGTGTCCGGGCAGTTTTGACCCCATTACAAACGGTCATTTGGACATTATCCGGCGCGCTTCGTGCCTGTTTGACGAGGTCGTTGTGCTGGTGATGATCAATTTTTCCAAAACCAATACCGCGTTCAGTGTGGCGGAACGAGTGGATATGGCACGCCGTGCAACGGCAGATTTTCCCAATGTGCGTGTGGACAGCTACGACGGCCTTTTGGCAGATTATGCCCGTCATGTGGGGGCGTGCAGCGTGGTAAAAGGTCTGCGTGCAGTGTCCGATTTTGAATATGAATTTCAAATGGCGCTGACCAATAAAAAATTATACCCGGAATTGGAAACCCTGTTTTTGACCACCGGGCTGCAATATATGTATCTTTCTTCGTCCATTGTGCGGCAGGTGGCCGCGCTGGGCGGCGATATTTCCGAATTTGTGTGCCCGGAAATTCAGCAGGAAATTTTGCAGCGGCTTTATCAGCCCAAGCCGTAAGTGCCGCATAGCGAGGCGCAATTTTTTATGAAAAAGCCTTGACATCCGCAGCTTCTTTCGATATAATAGCTATTGTCGATTTGATATGCGGATGTAGTTTAGTGGTAGAACTCCAGCCTTCCAAGCTGGTCGTGTGGGTTCGATTCCCATCATCCGCTCCATATTCCGCAGGCAGTTTGCCTGCGGTTTTTTTATTTTATTTTTTCTCTGGCGGGGCGTTTGAACTGTCAAAAAAGCGCCGCAAAACCAATGATAAAAAGGGGATTTTTCGCTTGTTTTATCCCGATGATTCCGCTTTATGCGAAGCATTGCAGCGCTATTTCGGGCATTCGTCCTTTCGCCCTGGGCAGCTGGATATTGTTCGCGCACTGACGGCCGGGCGTGACGTGCTGGCCGTCATGCCCACTGGGGCGGGAAAATCTATTTGCTATCAGCTGCCCGCTTTGCTGCGGGAAGGCGTCTGCCTTGTAGTTTCGCCGTTGATTGCGCTGATGCAAGACCAAGTACAACGCTTAATTCAAAATGGAGTGCGTGCCGCCTATATCAACAGCGCCCTCACGGAAAACCAGTGCCGCAAAGCACTGCAAAATGCGGCGCAGGGCATGTACCGCATTGTATACGCTGCGCCTGAGCGCCTGATGACGCCCAGCTTTTTGCACTTTGCGACCAGTGTGCCGATTTCCCTTGTCTGCATTGACGAAGCACACTGCATTTCCCATTGGGGGCCGGATTTTCGCCCGGGATATCAGCGTATTGCTGAATTTTTATCGCTTTTGCCGCAGCGTCCGCCGGTGGGTGCTTTTACGGCTACTGCCACGCCGCGTGTGCGTGAGGATATTTTGCAATCATTACAGCTTTCCCAGCCGCTTGTTACCACCAGCGGGTTTGACCGCCCCAACCTCTTTTTTGAGGTGCATCAATACAGCCGGGAAGAAAAACTGCAAGCACTCAAGCTGTATCTCTCGCAAAAAAGCAGTGCCAGCGGCATCGTTTACTGCTCTACACGAAAGGCGGTGGACGAACTTTGGATGCTGTTGACGGCAGAGGGCTATCGTGCTGCCCGTTACCACGCGGGGTTGTCGCTTTCCGAACGGCAAACGGCACAGGAGGGCTTTTTGTGCGGACAAGCCTCCCTGATGATTGCCACCAATGCATTTGGCATGGGTGTGGATAAGCCGGATGTGCGTTTTGTGATTCACTACAACCTGCCGCTGGATTTGGAAAGCTACTATCAAGAGGCCGGGCGTGCCGGACGCGACGGGCTGCCCGCTGAATGCATTTTATTTTACACACAGAGCGATGTGCGCACCAACCATTTTTTAATTGAAAACAGCGGCGCAGAAACTGCACAGCAGGACGCGCAAAAAAAGCGTCTTTCCGACATGATACAATTTTGCTTTACACAAAGCTGTTTGCGCCGCACGCTTCTGCGCTATTTCGGTGAAGCATATGGCCGCTCCTGCGGGCATTGCGGCAGCTGCGCCCCGCGCGCACAGCGCGCCTCGCTGAGCCGGATGCTGGCCAAAGAAACGCGCCAAAAAAGCCCGGTGGTTGACTCACGGCTTTGGTGCGAGCTGGACCGCACCCGCAAACTTCTGGCACGCCGGGAAAGCCGTCCGGCATTTGCCATCGCAAGCGACGCAGTGCTGACACAGCTTTGTTTGCAGCGCCCCTCCTGTCTGCGCGAGCTATACCGCATTCCCGGTATGACACAGACCAAGGCGGAGGCATACGGCAAAGATTTTTTAAAAGTGATTGCCGCATTTTCCTAAAAGCAACCAAAAGAGGGTTCGTTTCCACTAAGCCAAAAGCGATGTCGGAAACGAACCCTTCTTGATTTTGATATTGTTTGAAAAACGGTCAAAGTTATGCGGCAAAATACCCCATCCAGTGAAAGTACCACAGTGCCGCTGCGGTGCCGCCCACTGCCACAAGCAAGCAAAGCAAAAGAAGCTTGCCCACTTGGCCTTGTGTCATCACGGGGTCATCGCTCGGCTCATCCTCCGTTTGCTGCGGCGCTGTTTCGTCTTGCGGCTGCTCGGAAACGGGCTGCTCTTGTAAGTCGCAGGCTTCATGCTGGTCCACGTCGGCTCCCCCTTTGCAAAAAACGGTAAAAAAGCAGAAGAGCCGCGAACACCATACAGCGTTCGTGGCTCTCCACTGGTCGGAGTGAGGAGAGTTGAACTCCTGGCCTCTTGGTCCCGAACCAAGCGCGCTACCATCTGCGCTACACCCCGAAAGAAAACGGCAGCTGTTGTGCTGCCGTTGGTTGCGGAAGAAGGATTCGAACCCTCACAATACGAGTCAGAGTCGCAGGTGCTACCATTACACAATTCCGCATCAAGCACTTTGCTATCGCCTCAGTGCTTTATTATTATATCTAACAATTCGCGGAATGTCAACTCTTTTTTCAAATTTATTTTAAAAAATTTTTTGACCGCTTTTTTGCTGCATTCCATCGGGTTGATTGGTTGTGTGCAGATAGAAGCTGTATCGTTGACAAATGCAATCATAAAGCATATAATTAACAACGTTAACTATATAAACAGGAGACCTACTCACATGGACTGGACAGACATGGTACATTATCAGCAGCAGATGCAAAAGGTGATGCGCTCCCTGCTCCCTGCGCAGAAATCGACACTCACCGTCAGTGAGTGCGAGATTTTAGCCCATTTATATTTGCAGCCCGAGCAAAACACCCCCATTTTACTCAGTCAGGGCACGGGCATGAAAAAAGAGGCTGTCAGCCGCTGCCTCAAGTCGCTTGACAAAAAAGGCTGCATCCAAAAACAGCGGCACACCACAGACGAACGAAGCTACCAACTCTTTATGACGCCAACGGGCCTTGCCGAACTGAAAAAAGGGTACGAAAGTATTTTGCAGCCGTTTTATGACTTATGGCGCAGCTGCGGCACAGATTTTGAAGCATTTTTATGCTATGCCGATAAGATTGCGGCACATCTTGAGAAAGGAAAGGAAAACAACCGTGACGACGAAATTTTATGATGCATTGCAAATGGATCCCTCGATTTTAAAGCGCAAAATCGCCGCTTGCGACACGCAGAAGGAAAAAATTTACTACTGGGTGGCCATGGCTGTGCGCTCGGTATTGATTGTCGCATTCGCCATTGTGTTTATCAGCGGGCTCTCCGCGATATTCGGCACAGACAACACTCCCATGGCAGTCGCGTTATTCTGCATGATGCTGGGCATCCGTTTTGTCAACTTTGAATACTGCGCAGGGGATTCTATGCTCACCTTGGCAGCCGTGCTGGCCATTCTGGTGCTGGCTCCCAGTGCAGCCGCCGTAGTCCCGTCCGTCTTTTTAATTCCGCTGCACTTTGCCGCTTTTTTCGCCGTTCTTTTCATCACGACACAGCGCCCCGAAATGGGCAATGGCGGGCTGTACAGCTTCGCTTATGTCTACTTAGCGGGAAACCCTGTGGTGGGAGAAGCGCTTGTGCGGCGCGGGCTTCTGGCGTTGACAGGATACCTTCTTTGCGGAGCCATTCTGTGGGCCAAGCATCGGCACCAACATAAAAGCATCCGGTTTCACCATGTGGTGCGCCAATTTCACCCATCCATTCCCTTATGCTTATGGCAGCTGCGCATGGCGCTCGGCGTCAGCCTTGTGATGACGGCCGGGCAAGTATTTTCCGTGGAACGCTTTATGTGGATGGGCTTTGCTTGTGCCTCGTTGTTATCGGAATATCCCTACTCCGCCAATACCACCGTCCGCTTCCGCCAACGCATTGTGGGCGCGGTTGCCGGCTCGCTCGCCTTTTTTGTTCTTTATTTGATTCTGCCGCAATCGCTGCACTCGCTCATGGGGCCGCTGGGCGGGCTTTGCTTGGGCTTTTGCACGGACTACCGCTATAAAACTGCCATGAACTGCTTTGGCGCACTGATGCTGGGCGCGGGAATCTACGGGCTTCCTGCGGCTGTTGCTCTGCGCATTGTTGACACCGTTTTGGGCGTTACCTTTGGCCTAATTTTTGCCGCCGTGTTTCATCGGCTGGCGGCTGTTCGATTTTTACCGAAAACAGAAACCGAAACACCGAACACATGAGCAAACACTTGCTGCAAACGCAAAACAACCGCACATCCTTCTGTGTGCGGTTATTTTACGTTTATTTTTTAATAGCACAAAGCATTTACATCTTTAACACCTGTGCAATAGGCTCTTGAATGACAAGCGACGCGCGCGAGCCAGCCGGTGTGGGCGTTTTGTTGATGACCACTAAGTTGTCGCCCGAAAAATAACGCAGCAGCCCGGCAGCCGGATACACATTCAGGCTTGTCCCGCCGACAATCAACAAATCGGCCTCCATCAAAGCATGGATAGATTGCTCAATGATTGTTTCGTCCAAAGCTTCCTCGTACAAGACGACCTCCGGCTTGATGATGCCGCCGCACTCACAGTGCGGCACACCATCACCCGATAAAACAGCCTCCAACGGATAAGCTTTCCGGCATTTCATGCATCGGTTGCGGTGCACGCTGCCATGCAGCTCATACACCCGGCGCGAACCCGCCATCTGATGCAGCCCATCAATATTCTGTGTGATGACGGCGTTCAATTTGCCCTCCTGCTCCCACTTGGCCAGCGTGACATGGGCATCATTCGGCTTTGCCTTGGGATAAAGCATTTTGTCGCGGTAAAAGCGGTAAAATTCCTCTGGATGCTGCACAAAAAAGTGGTGAGACAAAATCTCCTCCGGCGGGTAGGCATACTGCTGATGATACAGCCCGTCCTGTGAACGGAAATCGGGAATTCCGCTTTCACACGATACGCCTGCACCGCCAAAAAATACCACTCGACGCGCCTTGTCCACCAGCGACGCCAACTCTTGATTCATGACGATCTCCCTCGTTTTCTCATAGAAAAATAGATACGGCAAACAGCCGGGCAAAACACCCGGCTGTTTGAAAAAAGATCAATAATTTTTTGCCTGCAAAATGAAATAGCCTTGCGGATGATCGCAAACAGGGCATTTCTCCGGCGCATGCTTGCCAATGTGGACATGGCCGCAGTTGGAGCACACCCATACCTGCTCGGTTTCACGCGCAAACACGGTGCCGTTCTCCAGCGAGGCACGCAGGGCACGATAGCGCTCCTCATGCTCTTTCTCAATTTTGCCAACAGCCTCAAACAAATAAGCAATCTTGGTGAAGCCTTCCTCGTGTGCGGTCTTAGCAAAACCGGCATACATATCGGTCCACTCGTAATTTTCGCCCTCAGCTGCGTCCGCCAAGTTGGTCATGGTGTCGGGCATACCGTCATGAAGCAGTTTAAACCAAATTTTTGCATGCTCTTTTTCGTTGTTTGCCGTTTCCTCAAAAATCGCTGCAATTTGGTTGTAGCCTTCCTTCTTCGCTTTGGAAGCATAGTAGGTGTACTTGTTGCGTGCCTGGCTTTCACCGGCAAACGCCGCCATCAAATTTTGCTCTGTCTTTGATCCTTTTAAATTCATACCACAACATCCTTTCCGTAAAATTAAGGCTTGCGCCTTTTTTCATGTTATTCTGCTTACCCCGCTTTGTGCTCGGCTTTGGCCGCACAATCGGGACAAACGCCGTGAAACACCAGCTCATGGCTGGACTGCTGATAACCGGTAAGCGCCTCTACTTTTGCATCCAACGCTTCATCGCAGGTAATCGGGACATCGCAAAAACGCCCGCACCGCACACACTCAATATGGGAGTGCGGCTGCAAAAAATGGTCGAATCGATCTGCTCCGTTTGCCAAGGGAATGTGGCGCAGCTGGCCGTCCTGGGCTAAACTGTTGAGATTGCGGTAAACCGTAGCTTTGCTGATGCTGGGGTGGTGTTGTACCACCTCGGCATAAACCTGCTCTGCGGTGGGATGGTCGGCAAGAGCGCAAACCGCATCCAGCACAAGACGCTTTTGAATGGTATTGCGTTTTTCCATGCGTATCATCCTTTTTTAATGATATATTATATCATTAAGAACCCATTGTCAAGTTAGAAACAAAACTTTTTAAAAAAATAATTTTTTCTCTCAATGGATTGCTGCGCATGGTCGCCCGCTTGTACGCGCCCTGCTGCGCTAAAAAAGGTGCGGCATAAAGCATTTTGCCCGATGCCGCACCTTTTGTTGCATTGTAATCATAAATTTACTTCGAAACGCCAAAATTCTTTTTCAGGGTGCCTCGAACCGTTTTCACATCGTTTAAATCTTTGGAAAGAAGTTCCTCGGTTTCACGCAGCACATTTTCACAGTAATTGGTTACTGTGGTACGAATTTCACGGCTTTGCTCCTGCGCCTGCGCCAAGATTTCCGTCGCTTTTTGCTGTGCAGCTTTGACAATGGCCTCTTGTGCCACCAAAGTGCGTGCGCGCTCCTCCGCCTGTTTTACAATGGCAGAAGCCTCCAGCTTAGCGGTTTCCAAAATATTATTCCGGTCACGCACGACATTCTTTGCCTGACGAATTTCCGCGGGCATATTCAAACGAATATCGTCGATGATTTCGCGCACCTTTTCCACATCTACTACGCGCTTTCCGCCCGTAAAAGGAAGGTTTGTCGCCTCCTCTAAGGTATCATCCATCACATCCAGCAATTCATCAATCGTCACCGATGCTCCTCCTTCTTCCTGTCACGCAGCCGCCGCGGGGCGCTGCGCTTATGCTTTTTTACTGTTCCAAGTCTTTTTCATAGCGAGTCAAAGCGACTGTACCATACTTATACTGCTTTTTGCGGTGCAGGTCGCCGCATGTTTCGGGCATCTCTGCCCCATACTCCGTTTCCGCCATGATGACGCCGCCCGGCGCAAGCACTTTATCCAACGAGGGCAACAGGGCTTGTACCGTTCCGTGATGATAGGGCGGGTCCAACAAAATTAAATCGAACCGGTCCGAACAGGAGGAAAGATAGCTTTCTGCCGGCATTTGCACGACATCGGCATCCATCTGTGCCCCTTGCAAATTCTTGTGAATCACCTTGCACGCGCCGCTGTCGGTTTCTACAAACACACAGTAGGCGGCGCCTCGGCTGAGCGCTTCAATTCCCAATTGCCCAGAACCGGAAAACAAATCAAGCACGCGCGCCCCCTCGAGTAAAAACTGAACCGCACTGAACATACCTTCTTTCACGCGGTCCACGGTGGGACGTGTTACATCATTGCCGGGAAGCGTTGCCAAACGCGTTCCGCGCGCTGTACCGGATATTACCCGCATATCATAACCCCCTTTTTTAACATCACGGCCTTGCCGTCTGTTTTCATTATGGGCAAGGCAATCTGATTTGTCAAGGGTATATGCCAATTTTTACCGAAACTTTCAAGCGCTGTGAAAATAGTCGTAAACGCTTTGTGCTGCCTTGCGCGAAACACCTTTCACTTGGGCCATCTCTTGGGCCGAAGCCGCTTTGACAGCCGCCAGTGTTTTGAAGTGCGCCATCAGCGCTTTGCCGGTCGCAGGCCCCACGCCCGGCACCTTTTCCAAGGTGGAGGAATACGACTTGCTTTTGTGCATCCGCTTGCGGTAATCGTTTGCCCAACGGTGCGCTTCATCTTGAATGGACGTGACAAAGGCAAACGGTCCGCGGTGCATCGAAAGCACAATTTCGCTGCCGGAAGCATCCATCAAGCCGCGGGTGCGGTGACGGTCATCCTTTACCATACCCAAAAGAGGAACATCCTCAAAAGCAGTTCCCTGCAAAACGGCCTGAACCGCATGGACTTGCCCCAAGCCGCCGTCCAGCAAAATCAAATCGGGCTTACAGCCAAACTGGCCCGGTGCGCCGCGCTCATACTCCTGCACACGCCGGGTGAGCGTTTCCGCCATGGACGCATAGTCGTCCGTTCCCGCAACCGTTTTCATTTTATAGCGGCGATACCCCGCCTTTTTGGGTTTGCCGTTTTCAAATACCACCATACCGGCCACACTGGTTCCGTCGCCCCAGTTGGAAATATCGTATGCTTCAATCATTTTGGGCAGCTTTTTCAAGCCCAGCAGATTGCCCAGCTCGTCCATTTGCTTTTCGGCATGGCTCACGCGGCCGCTTTCCCGCGCCAGACGCTCAAACGCATTGGTTCTTGCCATTTCCACCAGCTTTGCGGTATCGCCGCGCTGCGGCACATACAGCTGTACCTTTGCACCTTTTGTCTCCTCCAGCAGGCGATTCAAAGCATCGGCGTCGGTGGGAAGCTCGTCCACTGCAATGCTTTTGGGGATAAACTCCACATCTTCTAAATAATAGCGCGGTAAAAATTCCTCGCGCACCTCGGCTACATTCGTTCTGCCGTGAAACAAAAATTCCTGCTTATCCCGCAGCCTTCCCTCACGAAAGCGCAGAATGGCTGCGCAAACAGCGTCTGCCGAACCGGCAAATGCCAGCACATCCTGCTGCTCCACATCGCTGCGCACCACTTTTTGCCCGCGCCCCAGCTTTTCAATGGCGTTGATTTGGTCGCGCAGAAGGGCTGCCCGCTCAAACTCCAGCGCTTCGGCAGCCTGTTCCATGCGGGTACGCAGTGTTTTGACAATTTCCCCTTGGCCGTGGCGGATTAAGTGAACGGCGCTGTCTACCGCCTCACGGTAATTTTCACGCGAAATGCGTCCCGAACACACCGCCATACACTTACCGATATGCGCGTTCAAGCAAGGGCGGCCTTTGCCGATATCGCGCGGAAACACCTTGCTGCACCGCGGCAGGCGAAAGGCATCGCTGGCGGTTTCCACCATTTCCCGCACCGCAAAGCCGGAGGTAAAAGGCCCGATGTATTCCGCCCCATCCTCCTCTTTTTGCAGCACCGCAGAAAGCCGCGGCCATTCCTCGTTTGTCACTTTAACGTAGCTGTATCCCTTGTCGTCTTTCAGCAGGATATTATATTTGGGCTGATGCTGTTTGATTTGGCTGCACTCCAGCACCAGTGCTTCAAACTCGCTTTGCGTTACGATGACATCAAATTCAAAGGCATGTTCAATCATCTTTGTCACTTTTGCATCGTGCGGGACACCGTCGCGAAAATACTGCGAAACACGGGTTCTCAGCCGCTTTGCTTTTCCGACATAGATAATCTCACCTTTTTTATCCCGAATCAGATAGACACCGGGCAAAAGCGGAAGCAGCATCGCTTTTTTCCATAATTCAAATTTTGTCACGCCATCACTCCTTTTCCGGCTTTATCTGCATGTTGCCCTTTTTTAAAGCTCATAAACAAAAACGCGCCGCTTGCGCTCACTTTTGGCCAAGCGGCGTAAAAAAACAAAAAATGTGCGCCGCCTTTTACAGCAACGCACATTCTTACAAAAACAAAGCTTACTCGGTAAAACCAGAGCTGACCAGCTTTACTAAAGCCTCTACAGCTGCCTGCTCGTCAGGACCATCAGCAATGATGCGAATGGCAGTACCGCCAATGATGCCCAGCGACAGCACGCCGAGAAGACTTTTTGCATTGACGCGGCGCTCCTCTTTCTCCACCCAGATGGAAGACTTGAACTCGTTCGCCTTCTGGATAAAGAAGGTAGCGGGACGTGCGTGCAGACCAACTTGATTTTCAACAGTAACTTCTTTCACAAACATAACAAACGCTCCTAATAAAGTCAGAATATATGTGTGCCCTTGCCTTCTATTTTAAACCTATGCGGCGGGTTCGTCAAATGTTTTTTGCACCCTATTGCACATTTTCCACAAAACGCCACACTTTGCAGGGACACTTCTTGCCGCTTTGTACGTTTTTAACAAATTATTTTCAACATACACATCATGTTGAACAAAATCTTTGGCGGAAAATTATTACTTTTCTCCATTGACTTTTTTAAAATAAGCCTCGTACAAGTCAGGCCGGCGCGTCTTTGTGCGCAAAAGCGCCTGTTCGGCACGCCATTTGGCAATCGCACCATGGTTTCCCGACAGCAAAACCGGGGGCACTTTCAAGCCGTGCCACGCCTCGGGCCGCGTGTACTGCGGGTATTCCAAAAGGCCGGAATAATAGCTTTCATCCTGAAAGCCTTCCTCGCAGGAAAGCACGCCCGGCTTCATGCGAAACACGCTGTCCGCCACCACAAGAGCGCCCAGCTCGCCGCCTGTTAAAACATAATCGCCAATGCTGATTTCCTCGTCGGCCAAAGCGTCAATGACGCGCTCGTCAATGCCCTCATAATGGCCGCACACCAGCAAAAGGCTTTTCATCTGCGCCAGCTCCTTGCAGCGCTCCTGCGTGAGCGTTTTGCCGCCTGCCGTCAGGAAAATGACGTGCGGCCGTCCATAGCCCGCATCATCTATTTGACGCATGGCCTCAACGCAGCAATCGTAAATCGGCTGCGCCTGCATCACCATGCCTTGGCCGCCGCCATAGGGGTAATCGTCTACTTGCCGCTGCTTGCTTAACGTATAATCGCGGATTTGATGGCATTTCCAGTCAATCAAACCCTTTTTTGCCGCGCGGCCAATGATGCTTTCCGACAAGACACGCTCGCACATCTCGGGAAACAGCGTGACAATATCAATCCTCATCCGCGTCACCGTTCACCATTTCGCCAAACATGCCGGGAATGGGGCGCACGACCACCAAACGGTTTTCCGGTTCCAGCGCGGCCAAAAATTCGTCCACCGCCGGGAACAAGTATTCCTGCCCGCTTTCGGAACGAATGGTGTACACATCATTCGCGCCGGGGTGTGTAATGTGAACAATCTCTCCGTACACATGCCCGGTATTGGCATCCACCACGCGGCATCCGATGATGTCCTGCACAAAATAGCGTCCCTCAGGCAGTGAAACATCATTGCGGTCAAAGTAGACCGTTCTTCTCAAATAGGGCCGAGCCGCCTCGATGCTGTCCACGCCTTCCAGCTTCACAATGCACATGCCTTTGTGAATGCGCACATTCACCGGCTTTAACGCAGTACCGCCCTGCGCAGAAAGATACAGGCGCGGTAAATTTGCTACAAACTCGGGGCTGTCGCTCCACGGATAAAGCTTTAATTCGCCCATCACGCCGTGGGTCGTTACAAACTCGCCCGCTTCTAAAAACTGCTTCATTTCACTATTCCTTTCTTTTGATTGTTACCAGCGCTTGCAGCACTCATTCGCCTTCCTCGCGTATGACAACGCCTAACAACCTTGCCAGCTCACAAGCCTGCACCGGGCTGACCACCGCGCCCCGAAGCTCTGCGCCTTCTACGCGCAGCCCGTCTATCGTGCAGGTGTCCAAACGCTGCCCCGTTAAGGCAGTTTTGACAAAATCGGCTCCGGTTAAGTCGCATCCGCGCACACTCCAGCGGCTTTTCGGCTTTAATCCGTCCAAAAAAGCCTGCTCCATGCGGCAATCCACAAAGTCCACGCGCTTCAATAACGCCTGTGTCCACGCCGAGGAGGAAGCGGTGCAGCGCTCAAACACGGCATCTTCTAAACATGCTCCCGCAAAGGCTGCCCCATTCAAACGGCAAGCCGTCCACCGGCAGCGCCGAAAGAAAGCGTCCTGCCAATCAGCCATCAAAAGCACACAATGCTCAAACGAGCAATCTACCCATTCTGATTTCTGCGCCGAAAGCGCGTCAAAAACACAGTGGCGAAACACACAGCGCTCAAACCGCAGCGCACCAACCCCGCCGGACAGCGTCTCTTTTTCCCAAATATGCGCCTCAATCGCTTGGGGCTCTGCGCTTGCACGCGCAAGGCAGATGTTCCATTCCTCTTTTTGATCTTCCATCTCGCCTGTTCCTTCCCAAAGTCCGCTTTACGCAAAGCCCTGCTCCATAAAAAAACAGGCCGATGAGATTCACCGGCCCGCTGTGCTGTTTCATCGAATGTGCGGACGCACGTTTCTCTTGGCAAACGCCAGTCCCAACGCACTGAACACAATAGCGGTGATGGAAACAGCCGCGCCGCAAGCGCCCAGAATGAAGCCAACCAGGCCAAATACGCTTCCCTTTTTCATGGTAAAACCCTCCTTGCCTTAACGGCAGAATTTTTCAATGTAGGCATCACGGCATTTTTGAATGATTTCCTTCGCCTTTTCGGGGCCCTGTTCCTCATCCACCACCGTGTCCTTTCCTTCCAAGTTTTTATAAACGCTGAAGAAATGGCGCATCTCGCTGAAAATGTGCGCAGGCAGCTGCTCAATGTCCGTATAGCTGTTGTAAACAGGGTCATTAAACGGAATTGCAATAATTTTCTCATCCAGTTTTCCCTGGTCGCACATCGTGATGACGCCGATCGGATAGCAGCGCACCAAGCTCATCGGCATAATGGTTTCGCTGCTGAGCACCAATACGTCAAGGGGGTCACCGTCATCGGCATAGGTACGGGGAATTAAGCCGTAGTTTGCCGGGTAGTGGGTGGAGGTGTACAAAATACGATCCAGAATAATATGTCCCGTTTCTTTATCCAGCTCATATTTCATTTTAGAGCCTTTTTCAATTTCAATCACAGCGATGAAGTCCTGCGGATTGATGCGTGCAGGGCTGATGTCATGCCAGATATTTGCCATAAAAAACCCTCTCCTTTGTTATGTGGCATTCTGCCTTTCTTGTATCATACCATTCTTTTACCGGCTCGGCAAGTGTTCCAATGATTTTGAGATAAAACCGTTTCCTTTCGGCATCCAAACTTCCCGAATGCCTGCGGCTTTCATCTGCGCCAGCGCAGCGTCGAAACCAAAGCAAAGCCCTTCTGCATTATGGGCGTCAGCATTCAGCGTCACTTTACCGCCCAGGCGTGCCAATTCTTCCAGCAAAAAGGCTGCGGGGTAAAAATCTTCGCGGTAGCCGCGGTAGGCGCCGCCTGTATTCACCTCCACGATGCATCCCGCTTTGATGCAGGTGTGCAGGGCATGAAGCGCCGCAGCACGATAGGCGCTGCTTGTTTCGTCAAAAAAGCGCCCCCCGGCATTATTTTTGACAATCAAATCAAAGTGCCCGACAATGTCCGGCTGAAACCGCTTTACGTTTTCCTCTACCAAAGCATAGTACGCACGCACCATAGCAGCGCCGTCGCCCTCAAACTCGTCCAAACACGCTTGGAGCTCCTCGGCACCCCAGTCCACCGGATGGAGTTTTCCCGTTTTCGGCCCCTTAATATAGTGTACCGAACCAAGCAGATAATCCAATGCCTTTTGGTTTTCCACCGGGCGGTAAAAATCCTGTTCAATGCCCAGCAAAATATTCAGCCGCCCGCTCCGTTCGGCTTTTAACTGCGTGATATCCGCAAGATAAGCGCGCTCGTCCAAATTTCCGCAAAAGGGGTCGCTGTGGCTGGAAAAGCCGAAATCGGTAAAGCCCGCCGCTTCGGCAGCGTCTGCCATCTGCCGCGCTGTCAGCTTGCCGTCGCAGTGGGTGCAGTGGTTATGCGTTGTTCCCGTGAGCCACATGGTTATGCCTCACGATGCGCAGCGTAAAGGCGCACCAGCTCGCACATCATTTCCACAGCGGCATCCATGCTTTCTACGCTGATGCACTCGTAAGGGCCGTGGAAGTTGTGTCCGCCTGTGCCGAGGTTCGGGCATGGTACACCCATGAACGACAAATGCGCGCCGTCCGTACCGCCTCGAATGGGAGACACCACCGGGGTAACGCCCACGGCTTCACACGCTTTTTTCGCGTTCTCAATGAGGTGCATACACGGACGGATTTTTTCTTCCATGTTGTAGTAGCTGTCTTTCAGCGACAGGCGCACCTTTGCCGTCGGATATTTGGTCTGCATTGTTTCGCTGATGCGGCACAAAAGCGCCTTGCGCTCGGCAAAACGTTCGGCGTCATGGTCGCGCACAATGATGCTCAGTTTGGCGTGTGCGCAGTCGCCCGCAATTTCCTCCGCAAAGAAAAAGCCCTCATACCCTTGCGTTTTTTCCGGCGTTTCTTCCGCCGGCAGCATGGATACAATTTCACAGGCAATGAGTACGGCATTGACCATAACGTCCTTCGCACTGCCCGGATGAACGGAAACACCCGTAATATCAAACACCGCACCGGCTGCATTAAAGTTTTCATACTCAATGCCGCCTACCTCGTCGCCGTCCATGGTATAGGCAAAATCGGCTCCGAAAGCCTTCAAATCAAAATTCGCCGTGCCTCTTCCCACTTCCTCATCGGGAGTGAAGGCCACACAAATTTTTCCGTGCGGAATGTCCCCTTGTGTCAAACGCTCACAAAGCGTCATAATCTCTGCAACGCCCGCTTTGTCGTCTGCACCGAGCAGCGTTGAGCCGTCCGCCGTGATCAGCGTGCGCCCTTTCATGCCTTTTAAAAACGGGAATGCCTGGGTACGGATGACGCGGTTTTCCTTGGGCAAAACGATGTCCTCGCCGTTGTAGTTTTCATGGATAACAGGACACACATTTTCACCGCTGAAGCACGGCGCAGTGTCCACATGGGCAACAAAGCCAAGCGCCGGCGCCTGCTCACAGCCGGGTGTTGCCGCCAAGTGGGCATATACATAGCCTGCATCGCTTAAATAAGCATCCTCAATTCCCATATCTTTCAGCTGACGAACCAAAAGGCGGGACAAATCCAGCTCTCGTGCAGCGCTGGGGGATGATTCCGACTGTTCGTCGGACGTGGTATGGATTTTGACATACTCTAAAAAACGTTCATGTGCTCGCATATTAAACTCTCCCTTCCCCGGGTAAAATAAAGGTGTGCTTACCCGCCCTCTATTATAGCCCCGCGCGGCATAAAGCGTCAACTCCCCCGCCTTCTCCCTTCGCTTTTTTACCGCGCTTTTTCCTTTTGCTTCATTCCGGTGATTTTTCCGGGCAAAAAAATTCCCTTTTTCCGCAAGATATGATATAATAAAACGAATTGTAACATTTGTACTATGGAGGCGCAATATGAAAACCGGCGTATTTAAAGATAAAACCCTGCTGATTACGGGAGGTACGGGCAGCTTCGGCAACACGGTGCTGCGCCATTTTCTGCAAAGTGACATCGGAGAAATCCGCATTTTCTCCCGCGATGAGAAAAAGCAGGACGACATGCGTCACGACTATCAGCAAATGTTCCCGGAGCTTTCCTCCAAACTGCGGTTTTACATTGGCGACGTTCGGGAACCGGCCAGCTTGAGAAGTGCAGTGCGCGGCGTGGACTATATTTTCCATGCGGCAGCGCTCAAACAGGTTCCCAGCTGCGAGTTTTTCCCCATGGAAGCCGTGCGCACCAATATCATCGGCACAGATAACCTGCTGACCGCCGCCATTGACGCGGGCGTAAAGCGCGTGGTTTGCCTTTCCACCGATAAGGCCGCTTATCCCATCAATGCCATGGGCATGTCCAAAGCCATGATGGAAAAGGTGATCGGCGCGAAAGCCCGCACTGTCCGTGCAGAGGAAACCACCATTTGCTGCACCCGTTACGGCAACGTGATGGCCAGCCGCGGCAGCGTGATTCCTTTGTTCATCGAACAAATTAAGGCAGGAAAACCGATTACCATTACCGACCCGGACATGACGCGCTTTTTAATGAGCCTCGATGAGGCGGTGGATTTGGTTGGCTTTGCATTTGAACACGCCAACCCCGGCGATTTGTTTGTGCAAAAAGCCCCCGCCTCCACCATTGGTGATTTGGCGAAGGCCGTCCAGCAGATTTTCGGCGACACCGGCACACGCATCATCGGCACGCGCCACGGCGAAAAGCTGTACGAAACCTTGCTCACCCGCGAGGAGCGCGTGCGCAGTGAGGATATGGGCGATTATTATCGCGTTTGCGCCGATGGCCGTGACTTAAACTATGATAAATACTTTGTAAACGGCAAAGTTCATACCCAAGCCGACGAGGACTACACCAGCCACAACACCACCCGCCTCAATGTGGAACAGGTGGTGCAGCGCCTGCTGACGCTGGACTATGTGAAGAAGGAGCTGGAAGAACGTGGAAAATAAAGAGCTGTGTATTCTGATTACCGGTGCAGGCGGCTTTATTGGCAAAAACCTGACCGCCGCTTTGCAGACCAAGGGCTATCAGAACCTTCTGTGCTTTGATGTTGACACTCCGCAGGAGCTGCTGGCAGAGTATGCCGCGAAAGCACAATTCGTATTTCACCTGGCCGGTATCAACCGCCCGAAAGACCCCAGCGAATTTTATGCCGGCAACCGCGGCTTCACCGAGGAATTGCTGCACCTTTTGGCCAAGGCCGAAAACCGTGCGCCCGTTCTTGTTACCAGCTCCATTCAGGCGGCGCTGGATAACGACTATGGCATTTCCAAGCGCGAGGCGGAAGCGCTGGTGTTTGAACATGAGCGCGCTACCGGCGCACCGGCACTGGTGTATCGTCTGCCCGGTGTATTTGGCAAATGGTGCCGCCCGTCGTACAACAGCGTAGTGGCCACCTTCTGCCACAATATCGCACACGGCTTGCCCATTGAAGTGCGCGACCCCGCCTATGCGCTGGATCTTGTCTACATTGACGACGTTGTGGAAAGCTTTATTGCCGCCATGGAAGGCCGCGCGGTGCGCGATTGCGCTATTCCCGGCTTTTGCCATCTGGCGTGCGACGTTCACAATGTAACACTGGGCTTTTTGGCCGACACTATTCGCAGCTTTGCCGCTTCGCGCCAAACGCTGGACGTACCCGACCAAAGCAGCGCCGTCGTAAAAAAGCTGTATGCAACCTATTTATCTTACCTGCCCACAGACGGTTTTTCCTATCCTCTGCAAATGCATTGCGATGAACGCGGCAGCTTTACCGAGTTTCTGCGCACCCAGCAGCACGGACAAGTCAGCGTGAATATCGCAAAGCCCGGTATTGTGAAGGGCAACCACTGGCATCACACCAAAAACGAAAAATTTCTTGTCGTGCAGGGCGAGGCCGTCATTCGCTTCCGCCGTTTGAACACGGAGGAAGTCATTGAGTATCACGTCAGCGGCGACAAGCTGGAAGTGGTGGATATTCCCACCGGCTACACGCACAACATTGAAAATGTCGGCACCGGCGACCTTGTCACGGTGATGTGGGCCAATGAACCGTTTGACCCGGAACACCCCGACACCTTCTTTGAAAAAGTATAACAAAACGTACAATAAGGAGCTATGCTGCTATGCAGAAATTAAAGCTGATGACCATTGTCGGCACTCGTCCTGAGATTATCCGTCTGTCGCAGGTGATCAAAAAATGCGACCGTTACTTCGACCAGATTCTTGTGCATACGGGTCAAAACTATGACTATACCCTGAACCAGATTTTCTTTGAGGATTTGGGGCTTCGCGCACCGAACTTTTATTTGGAGGCCGTCGGCGAACACTTGGGGGAAACGATTGGCAATATTATCGCTAAAAGTTATGCCTTGATGTGCGAGCAAAAGCCGGATGCCCTGCTGATTTTGGGCGATACCAACAGCTGCCTTTCCGCCATTGCCGCAAAGCGTCTGCATATTCCTATTTTCCACATGGAAGCGGGCAACCGCTGCTTCGACGAATGTCTGCCCGAGGAAACCAACCGCCGCATCGTCGACCACATTGCCGACGTGAACTTGTGCTATTCCGAACATGCCCGCCGCTATCTGAATGCCGAAGGCACGGCGCGTGAGCGAACTTATGTCACCGGCAGCCCCATGGCGGAGGTTCTGCGCGCAAATTTGCAGCAAATTCGCGCCAGTGATATTCTTTCGCGCCTGTCGCTGAAAAAGGGCGGCTATATGCTGCTTTCGGCACACCGCGAAGAAAATATTGACACCGAAGAAAACTTCATCAACCTCTTTACTTCCATTAACCATCTGGCACAGCGCTATGACATGCCGATTTTGTACTCTTGTCACCCGCGCAGCCGCAAATTCTTGGAGCAGCGCGGCTTTGTGCTGGACGAGCGCGTGCGTCTGCATGACCCGCTGGGCTTCCACGATTACAACAACCTGCAAATGAATGCCTTTTGTGTCGTGAGCGATTCCGGCACACTGCCCGAGGAGTCGAGCTTTTTCACCAGCATCGGCTGCCCCTTCCCTGCCGTTTGCATCCGCACCTCTACCGAGCGCCCGGAAGCGCTGGATAAGGGCTGCTTTGTGTTGGCGGGTATCCGCGAAGGCGGCGTGGAACAGGCCGTGGCCACTGCTGTCAGCATGAATGAAAACGGTGACTACGGCATCCCCGTGCCTGATTACGGCGAGGATGTTTCCACCAAGGTGGTCAAGATGATTCAAAGCTATGTCGGCGTGGTCAACCAAATGGTTTGGCGCAAACATTAAAAACAGATGGAACAGAAAAAAAGAATTCTTGTGGTCAGCCAGCACTATTACCCTGAAAATTTCCGTGTAACCGACTTATGCGAAGCCTTTGTCGAGGATGGGTTTGAGGTGGACGTGCTGTGCGGTCTGCCCAACTACCCGCACGGAGAATGGTTTGAGGGCTATTCTCTGCGCGGGCCAATGCGCGAAACACGCCGCGGCGTAGAAATTTTCCGAACCAAAGAAATTCGGCGCAAAAACAACACGTCTTTGCGTATCTTTCTCAACTACATTTCCTATCCGCTCACCGCGGTTTTTCGGCTGTTTTCTCTGCGCAAGCGTCACTATGACGCGGTGTTCTGCTATGAAACCAGCCCGGTTTTAATGCTCTTTCCCGCCATTGTCTGCGCAGGGCTTCGGCGCATTCCGCTGACGTGCTATGTTTTAGATTTGTGGCCGGAAAACCTTTATTCCGTGCTGCCCATTCAAAACCGCTTTTTGCGCGCGGTTGCCAAAGGCGTTTCTCACTGGCATTACCGTCGGTGCAGCCAGCTGGTTGCCATGTCGGATGCTTTAGGCGAAAAGCTCAAAACGATTTCACCGCGCAGCAAGGTGCATGTAATTCCGCAGTATTGCGAAGATTTTTATGCCAAAGAGATTCGAGACGATGCGCTTCGCGCGCGCTTTTCGGACAAGTTCTGCGTGCTGTTTGCGGGCAACATCAGCCCCGCGCAGAATTTAGACCTTTTGGTACAGTGTGCCGTGCGTCTTCGTGACGCGGGGCGCAGTGAGATTCATTTTATCATTGTGGGCAACGGCATGAGCCGCGAAGCGCTGGAACAGCGTGTGGCGGAACATGGGGTGCAGGCGTTGTTTTCCTTTGAAGGGCAAAAGCCTGCCGAAGAAATCCCCCGCTACACCGGCTGCGCGGATGCACTCTTTGCCGCGCTGAGTGCCAGCGATGATTTGGGGCTGACGGTTCCCGCAAAAATTACCAGCTACTTGGCGGCGGGCAAGCCCTGCCTTGTCAGTATGGACGGTGAGCCGGCGCGCGTTATTCGTGAAGCCGGGTGCGGCCTGGTTTCGCCTGCCGGAGATATTGACGCGCTGTATCACAATTTGCTGGAGCTTGCCGAGTGTTCCGCCAAAGCTCGCCAGGAAATGGGCGGGCGTGCGCGCAGCTATTATCAGGCGCATTTCAGCCGCAGTATGCTTTTAAAACAAATGGAAGCACTTTTTTAACAGCTGAAACCATTTTTCAGCCATGATTCTGCTTTACCAGGCGCAGAAAGCGTTTATTCTGCGCCTGTTTTTCAATAAAAAGCCGGTTTGTCCTTGAAAGAGGTGGATTTGTGAAAGTTCTTGTGATTATTCCTTGCTATAATGAGGCAGAAAATATTGAGCGCGTCGTTTCCGACTTGCGCCGCGCTGCACCGGACGTTGATTATTTAATTGTCAACGACTGCTCTACCGACCGCTCCGCTGCAATTTGCCGCGAAAACGGTTTTTCTTATTTGTCATTGCCGATCAATCTGGGCATTGGCGGCGGCGTGCAGAGCGGTTATTTGTACGCCAAAGAAAACGATTATGACATCACCGTTCAAATGGATGGCGACGGCCAGCACGACCCGTCTTATCTGCAAACTGTGGTTGCGCCTGTCGCGCGCGGTGAGCTGGATATGTGCATCGGCAGCCGCTTTTTGAAGAAAGAAGGCTTTCAAACCAGCTTTATGCGGCGCATGGGCATTCGCATTCTCAGCACCTTGCTGCGGGTTTTGTGCGGCGTGCGCATTTTGGATGTCACCAGCGGCTTTCGGGCGTGCTCCAAAGAGCTGACCGCCTTTTATGCCGAAAATTATGCACAGGACTATCCCGAGCCGGAAGCAATTATTACAGCGGTACTCGCCGGATATCGCGTGGGAGAAGCCCCGGTACAAATGCGCGAACGCATGGGCGGCGCTTCGTCGATCAATGCGCTGAAATCCATTTATTATATGGTGAAAGTTACCATTTCTTTGGTGGTATTTCGCATTATTACGCCGAAACGCAAAGGAGGAAAAGGCACATGATGAACGCACATATCGAACCTTTGCTGCGCATTCTTTTGCTGATTGGCGTTGCCGTGTACTTGTTTGTCATCCTTTGGCTGATGAAAAAGCAAAAGCTCCTCGTGCGCTACTCCATTATTTGGCTGTTTTCGGCAGCGGTGCTGGCGTTGTTCGCCGTGTTCCCTTACATTGTGCTTGTTCTGCGCGATCTCACCAAAATCGTTACGCCATCCAACTTAATCTTTATGATGGCAATTGCGTTTTTACTGCTCATTTCGCTTTGCTTAACCAGCATTGTCTCCAGCCTTTCGGAAAAAATCAAAAAGCTGGCGCAGCAAAACGCTTTGCTGGAACGGCGTGTGCGTGAGCTGGAAGAAAAGCGCGAGGAACGATAAATGCCCTTGGCCAAACACACGCCCAAGCTGTGCGCGGCACACGTTGTGTCATGCCGCCCAACGCTAGACAGAAAGGCTGAATTGACGCTATGACCAATATACTTTCTCTGGCATTTTTGCTGTTCCTTGCGGCGGCATGCCTGGTTTATTTTGTTTTACCACGCACTGTGCGCAGTGCGTGGCTGCTTTGCTGCAGCTATTTATTTTACTTGTACGACCCTCAAAACGCCGGGTTTGTCCCCCTTCTGGCTGGGGTTACGCTTGTCACCTATGCCGCGGGGCTGGGCATTGCCGCTGCAAAACCCAAATGGGTCAAACGCCTTTTGCTGGGCGGCTGCGCTGCGGGCTGTTTAGGGTTATTTGTGTGGTTTAAGTATGCGCGCATTTTGCAGGACACCTTCGGCAGCTGGCTTTCCTTCAGCGGTTCTTCCCTCAGCTTTGCCGTTCCCTTGGGCATCAGCTATTTTCTATTTATGGCGACCAGCTACTTGATTGATATTTACCGCGGGAACATTAAGCCGGAGTACCGCCTGTTCGACTATGCCCTTTTTGTCAGCTTTTTCCCCTTGATGACCGCCGGGCCGATTGAACGCGCGGGCAAGCTTCTGCCTCAGTTTAAAAAGCCGCTGCGCTTTGACTATCAGCGGTTTTGCGGGGGAATGTTCCGCATTTTGTGGGGCTTTTTTAAAAAGCTCGTCATCGCTGATACCATCGGCGGCATTGTGGGGCAGGTATACGGCAATCTTTATTACGAAGCCTACACCGGGCCTATTGTGCTGATTGCAAGCTTATTGTTTTCCTTGCAGCTGTATTATGACTTTTCGGCGTGCAGCGATATTGCCGTGGGGGCCGGGCAGCTGTTCGGCATTGAGCTGACGGAAAACTTTAAGCGTCCGTTTGCCGCATCCTCTTTTTCCGATTTGTGGCGGCGCTGGCACATCAGCTTGACCAGCTGGCTGCGCGATTACGTTTACATCTCGCTGGGCGGCAATCGCTGCGGCTCTGTGCGCACCGCGCTGAATCAAATGATCACCTTTGCCCTGAGCGGCCTTTGGCACGGCGGCACGCTTCCCTATCTGATTTGGGGCGTTTTAAACGGTGTTTATCTTTCGGTGGAAAAGCAAACTTCCAAGCTTCGCCGCCGTTTGGGCACACGCAATCCGCTGTACCGCTTTTCGGCGGTGCGCAAAACGGTGCGCTTTATCATTAACTATTTGCTGTTCAGCAGCTGCCTTGTCTTTTTTCTGGTGGGCCTTTACAACACGCAGCCCGGCGCAGTTCAAGACGCATTTTTTGTCTATCGCCACATTTTTACCGGTTGGGAAAGCCTTGCAGAAAACAGCAAAGCGTTTTTCTCCACCATGGAAAGCATCGGCTTTACCGCCAACGCCACCTTTGCTTTATGCGCGGGCGTTTTGCTGGTGGAAGGGCTGGAGTGGTTTGAAATTCCGATGCATCGCCTGATTCGCAAAATTCCTATTTTTTTGCGCTGGCCCCTTTACTATGCGCTGTGCCTCGGCATTTTGTTTTTCGGTTCTTTCGGAAAATCCAGCTTTATTTACCAAAACTATTGAGAGGTGCGTGCGATGTCTCGTCGAAAGATTCCGAAAAAGCTTCGTACCAAAATTCAGCCCGCTGCCAAAATTTCTTTGCGGCTTATTTGGGCGTTTCGGCTCGCCCTAGGAGCGTTGCTTTTTTCGCCCATTTTAATTTATATGATGTATATCAATTACAGCGTCGACCGCCAAGGCGTGTTCCAAGGCGACCAAGAATTGCGCAATGTAGTGGAAATTCTGTTTGCCGGCAATGATATCACAGGCTATGAGCAGTTTAATGAGCGTCAACGAGATATTTTAGAGCTCATTGCAGAAAAATTTGAAACGCCCCCCAATACCATCGCCATTGGTTCTTCCCGCATTTTGCAATTAAACACAGAGATCGCGCAGCTTTCCGATGGGCAGTTTTTTAACTGCGGGCTGACGGGCGCCGACTTTTTAGATATTCTCGGCTCTTACTACTTGCTTGAGAAAAACGATTGTCTGCCGGAGAACCTGATTATCGGCGTGGACCCATGGGTATTTAACAAAAACAGCGTGGACTCGCGCAGCGATAAAACGCTTTATGCGGAGTTTTTAACCAACTGTTTAAACATTCCCACGCCATACACAAAGCCTGATCCCCGTGAAAAATGGATGGCGCTCTACTCGCCCAGCTATTTTCAAGGCAATTTAAGCTATCTGCGTTTAACCGGCGGCCAAACGAATCAGCTGGAAATTGTGGCCAAAGACGAGCTGATGAACCAAAACACCGAGGTAAAAATGCACGACGGCAGCGTGCTGTATCCGGTGGAAATGCGTGAAATGGATCAGCAGCTGATTGACGACAGCGCCACCGCCAACATCAACTACGGTATGCTGAATTTAGAGGACTACACCGAGCTGGATGACGAGCGCGTGGAGCAGTTTGAAGCCTTTTTGCGTTATGTACAGGCCAAAGGCGTTCGCGTATTTTTAATTTTGTCGCCCTATCACCCCATCAACTACGAGCATATGAGTGTGACGCGGCCTGACCATTATGCTTCGTTTTTAAACACCGAGCCCACCATCCGCCGCATTGCACAAGGGCTTAATATTCCGGTGTACGGCAGCTACAACCCCTATGCCATCCCCGGCGTAACCAACGAGGACTTTTTTGACTCGCTGCACTGCCGCGGAACATGTATTCAGAAATTTTTCCCCGGTATTCCAAAAGCAGTGGAAAACCTGGCAAACGGGGTGGATGTCAGCTTAAATTACGAAACCACCAAGGAAGAAGCACAGCTGCGCGACAGCGGCGTGGACGACGCCACCGGTTCGCTGCTGACCTAACCCGCCTTCTTTCCTGCGCTGCAAAGAAAAAGCGTCCCAACTGAGCCAAGCTCAATCGGGACGCTTTCTTTTTTAGAACAGATGCTTTAGCTTTCCTTGCGAGATTCAGCTTGTTGGTGGCACTCCTTTTCTGCACGTCTGAGCTGCACGAATACGGTGACGGCAATCGGCAGGCCGAACAAGCCCAAAAAGCCAAACAGCGACACACCCACAAACATGCTGATGAGCGTAACCAACGGATGCAATCCAATTTGATGGCCCACAATGCGCGGCTCCAAGCTTTGGCGCACCACCGTAATGATGGCGTAGAGAATTAACAGCCCAATTCCTAACGGGAAATCGCCCATAATTAAGCAAATACAGCCCCAAGGAATGACGATGGTTCCCGTTCCCAAAACCGGCAGAATATCTACCACCGCAATCAGCAGCGCCAAGAGGAACGCATACGGAACGCGCAGCAGAAGCAGACCAATGAACAGCTCGACAAACGTCAGCAGCATTAACAGTGCATAAGCGCGTCCAAACTGGAACAGCACCGTTACCACACTGTTTTTCACTTCAAACAAAAGCTCTTTTCCGCGGGGCGGCAGACATTTTGCAATAAAGCTGGTTACTTTATAGTAATCGACCACCAAGAAAAACGAAGCAACAATGGTGATAATCAAGTTGACCAGAGAGGTGGGAATCCCCGCAGCCAATGAGCCAAGGCCTCCCACTACTTCGCTGGACAAGGTGGAAACCAGCCCGGAAAGCGCTGTGTTTAAATGCATCGAGATTTCATTGACAATACTCAAGGCATCTGGGTTTAAGTTTTCCACAATGTCCACAATCATGAATTGCACCTTGTTCAAGGCGGGTTCAATGAGTGTGGAATACGTTTGCGGCAGTGCATAAAACGCCTCACGCAGCAATAAAATAATGCGCGTTCCCACTACAATGATTAAGGTGATAAATAAGATGTAAAATGCACATAGCGACAAAATTGCTGCGGTACGCCGCTTCATGGAAGTATGCTCTGAAATATAGTGAATCACCGGTTTTAATAAAAACGCAATGATAAACGCTGTGACAAACGGGCTGAGCAGCGGAAACAGAAACTTGAACACAGCAAAAATTAAAACGAGCAGAATGCTGTAAAAAACACACTGGATAATAAAAGCACGCATTCGTTCAATGCGGTCTTGGGACGGCAATACAATAACCCCCTTCAAAAATACAATCTAGAATAGTGTCGCATTTTTGTGAAAAAATAATCACATCTGTTTTTATTATATCGCTTTTTTCAAAAAATGAAAGCAAAAAGCATAAAGGAATTGTAAAAATTTGCTGGTTTCGCCAATTCCTTGACAGTCGCTGTGCCGCTTTGGACCGATATGAGACGCATGGTTGCATCCTTTCTATTTTCAGAGTACAATAAAGACAGAAAGAACCGGTAACGCATCATCCCAGAAAATTAGAACACAAAGGGGGCAGCTCCATGCGCCAGCCAATTAAAACCTTGATTGAGCTGTATGATAAACAGCCGATGGAAAACATTTTGGGGGCTTGTATTTTTTCGCCTGCCATGGTGGTTTATGTTTGTGATGCGCGCGATTCCAGCCTGCGCAAAGAAATGGCGGTTGAGCGCCTGTTTAAAAGCCGAAAAATGAAAACGAAGGCGCGGTTTTATTATATTGATACCTGCGACCCGCAAATGATTTGGAACACCTTTGACGCTATTGTTCACGACTACCCCAATTGTGTGTTTGACTGCACGGGCGGAAAAGATTTAGTGCTGTTGCAGGCGGGGCTTTACTGCCGCGAAAAAAACATTCCCACTTATTACATCGACCCGATACGCGGAAAGTTTGTCAACGTAATTGGCTGTGATTATCTGCGCGATTATTACGCCATGCCCCGGCTGTCTGCCGAGGATCTGCTGGCCATTTCCGGCGCTCGTTTGATCGGCTATGGCCATTACGAACCGGAAGCACTCACCGAAGATTTTGAACAGGATGTCTTTCGGATTTGGCCGGTTGTGTGCCGCAATCCCGGCGCGTGGGGAAGGCTGGTGGCCTTTTTCCAAGCGGTATCCGGCGGCGCAGAAAACCAGCTGGTCATGGATGCACCCCATGCGGTTTATGTCAACCGCCAATCCACCGTCTATTACCAGCCGGCTCTTTTGCATGAGCTGGAGGAGCTTGGCATTTTGTCTGATTTGCAGATTATGTCACATCGCGTTCGGTTCACCTATAAAAACACCATGATTAAAAATTGTTTGCAGAATCACGGCATTTGGCTGGAGCTTTACGCCTATTACAGCGCGCTTCAATGCGGCTGCTATGACGATGTGCGAACCAGTGTTATTGTTGATTGGGACAACGCCAGAGGCACCGACCGCTCGACACGCAACGAGATTGATGTGCTGATGGTGCGCGGGATTCAATCGGTATTCGTTTCTTGTAAAATGGGCGCCCCCACGCCCTTGGCGCTTTCGGAAATTAAAATTCTAAGCCAAAAATTCGGCGGCGAAAATACAAAAACCGTTGTTTTAACGGCGGCTGACGTATATGAACGCGACCGCTCGCTGCTCCAGCGTGCGCGCGACCTCGACATTATTCTAATTGACCGAAGCACCCTGAAAAAGGGCGATTTATCCCGCCGCTTTCAATCGCTGCTTCTTTTATAACGCAGCTGTCAAAGTTCTATCTGCCACACACAAAAAGAGACTGTCGAAAAACTGCCGCCTGATTCAAAAAGAAGTCAGGCTGCAAGGGGAAAAAGGCTTGGAAAAGGGGGCTGAGCCCTCTTTTCCATTTGTGATAGGGATTCAGTTGGTCAAAAAGCGAAGCTTTTTCGACAAACTGAAATCAGCCGGAAACCTCAAGTTTCCGGCTGATTTTTCTTTTTTCTCATCAAGTGCTTTTGCCGATTTGTTCAAATTGAAACGGCACCACCTGTTTTACAGAGGGCTGCGGGGCACGCTGTACCCGAGGGGCACGCTGTACCCGAGGGGCACACTGTACCTGAGGGGCACACTGCACCCGCACTTCCAGCACAGAAGCAAACGGCAAACGCAGACGGTATACCGCATTCCCCCACTGTTTCAAATGTGCTTCATCCAGCACACAAAGCTCGTCCACTTCTGCGGGGGCTGTCAGCCCTTCCCACGCAATTACAATATCCCCCAGTTCGGCATATGTTTCGTGCAAAATAGGCCGCTGCGCCAGCATCAGGCTGGAAAAAGCGAACGAATAGCCACCCGCGCATTCGTCCCGGATCACAAGTCCGCTTTCTGTCAGGCTCAAATTGCGCACAAACGTTTGCAAAGAAGCACCGCTGCCCCAGCCATCGCTCAAATTCATGGAAATCGTCACCTGTTCCTGTGTCTGTTCCCTATTCAGCTGCAAGCGGTCCTCCTGCAAAGCCGACTGCATCACCCCGTTAAACGTGGGCAGGTTGTGCCATTGGCTTTGCTGAGTCAAAATAGTAAATTGCTTGCCGGACGGGGTCGTCTGCGCATAGCTTCCATCCCCTAATTCAATCAAAAGGGGATTTTGCTCATAAAACAGCGCCACACTTCCCAATACGGCTGCATCATCGCTTTGCTGCTTCAAACGCACACGCAAATCCCATTCGCCGCAGCACATCGGCGGTTCTTCCTGAACCGCTGCGCTTGCACACTCCTGCATTGCGGCAGCATATTTTGCCTGTACCAGAGCGGCTTGCAAATCAATGCCCGCTGCGCCTGTCCCTTTCTGCAAATGGTGCTGCCAGCGCTGTGCCGCCGCCAGCGCCCAAGTGTTATCACACAGCCTTTGCGCCAAGGAAAATTCCTGCGCACACTCCACAGGATCCTCCACAGACGGAGTACACTGCGACAAACGACGCGCCATTGCCAAAACCTTCGGCTCTTTCCAAATTTTTTCAAACGGGTCGGATGCCGTGAAAGACAAAATTTCAAGACAGCGGAAAAAGGCCATTAACGCTTCATGCTCGCCATCCATTTCTTCTTTCCGCTCGGCTTCTGCGGTATAGCACTGCAAAAAATAGTCCAGCGAATAGACTGCCTGACGCATCACTTTGCGCCGTATTTCATAGGAAAACGGCATAGCAAACGCGCATAAAAGCACCGCGTGCGTCACCTGTGTCGTCCACGCACAAGCCGCCTCCTGCTTAGAGGCCATCCACCAAAAGTGTTCTTCTAAATAAGGTACAATCAGCCGCTGCTCCACTTCGCACATCATACGCGCACGAACCGGCGGCACCAGCACATTGGCCAGCGCATGATGACAGCACGCCAAAAGCGCTCCCGTTTGGGCAGCCGGCAAATCAATCACCGGGCGCTGGGTATCGGGCCATTGCAGCGCAGGCGTACCCGCGATATAAAAGTTATTGGCGGGCAGCTGCCACGCCGTTTCCTCGCAAATCGCGGTAATGAGATTCATCAGCACATCTCGAAACGGCGCTTCGTCAAAAAACAGCATTCCATAAGCTAAGTCGCGCAGCTGCTTTCTGCGCTGAAAGCATTTCAGCTCATAGGGGTGGCGCGCACCCGTGCGGAAAAACTCCAGCCAATCGGTTAAATATAAGCGCGAAATTTCACTTTCAGCCGCATAATTCGCCTCCCGCTGAAGCACTTCCAACAGCGGCGCCGGAACGGTGTCCCAGTCTGTTTGCGCAGGCACAACGGGAAACGCCAAAAAATTCTTAGGCAAATGGTTTAGATAAGTTCGTATCATTGCGTCACCTCACTGCGCGTTTTTCCAAAGCCGTATCAGACGGATTTTGTCACCGGCCCGCCTTGATACAGCATTGTTTATTGTATCGAAACAGCGCAAAAATTGCAAGTGTTCCCCGGCATCACTCCTCTTGCCAGTCGTCCAGCTGCGCGGCTGTAATGCCCTCGTAGGAAAACCACAAATAATGTTCTTTTTCCAAAGCGGGCGCCTGAGAAGCGTCCAGCGTGCCGCTGTAAACAAGGCAAAGCTCCAACAGCGCCTGTGCAATGCCTTTGGCGTCATTGTGAACGGTGCCGTACAGCGTTCCCTCTCGAATGGCCTCAAGCGCTTGCTGGGTGGCGTCCACCCCCACCACAAGAGGAACCTGCATTTCACGTTCTAAAAAGGCGTCAATTGCCGCCAGCGCCATATCGTCATTATTGGAAATTACAGCTTCAATCTGCTCGCCGTAAGTATCCAGCCATAAGCTCATCTTGCTCATGGCCTGTCCCCGGTTCCAATTGGCGGTGTCGCCGGCCAGCTTTTGCGCCGAAAGTCCTTCCGCGGTCATGGCCTTTGCCGCATACTCTGTGCGCAAAAGTGCGTCTTGGTGGCCGGGTTCGCCCTCCAGCAGAACATACTGCAAAATACCGTCGCCGTTTTTATCCCAGCGCTCGGGCTCCTCCTGCCAAGCCTGCACCACCATTCGGCCTTGAATCACGCCGCTTTGCTCGGCTTTTGCGCCGATATACACCACTTGCTCCCAGCGGCGCAAATCTTCCTCTACCGGTTCGCGGTTAAAAAACAGAAGGGGGATTTGCGCCTCTTTTGCTTTATCAATTAACACCGCGGCGGCGGTTCTGTCTACAACATTGACGCAAATCACATCACAGCCCTGTTTAATGAATCCGTCCACCTGTTCCATCTGCGTGGTTTGATTGCCTTTACCGTCCGCGATGGAAACATTGATTTTGACACCATACTCCACCTCGGCGGCCTGTGCATTCTGCTGTAAGGACTGTGTCAAGGACGCAATAAAGGTATCCTCTTGGTCATACACCGTTACCCCAATGCGAATGGGCTCGGGCTGCGTCTTGGCAAAGCTGCACCCCGCCATGCTCAGCGGCATCAGAACAGCAAGAGAAAGGCTAATCCACCGCGAACAAAAGCTTTTGAATGTCAAGCGCATCGAAATCCTCTCCTCTTACAATTACAAACGGCATCGTTTGAGAAGAAACCGTTTGGCCTTGTGCGGCACGCAAGGCTTGCTGTACTGCCAAATACCCGGAGGCATACTCCCCAATGACGGCGCACGCCGACAAGCTTTCCTCCTCCAGCGCCAGCGCAATGGCATCGCTGATCCCCACTCCATACAAGCGCTGTGACAGCTGAAGCTCCGTTTTTTTCTTGACGAGTGCTTCGGCGGCAGCCGGTTCCGCAACAATCACCACGTCATAACTGGGCTGCGCCCACAAAAAGGATTGCGAGGTCAGCTCCTGCGCCGCAATGCGCATTCGTGCCGTTTTGACCCCCTGCTGGTGCAGCGTTGCTTTCACAGCTTCTAAGCGCTGGGAAACCGCGCTGTTATTTTCCGCCGTGTCCAGCAGCAAGGCACACTCCGGCGCCCCATCTTCTAAAATTTCCTGTGCCAGCGCCGTTCCAAGCGCGGCTTGGTCGGGCGCAATCCAAGCGGCTGCACCCGCTGCACACGACTCCATGGAAATCACAGGAACTTTGCCGCCCTCTTGGACGAAAGTTTCCACACAGGCATCGGACACAGGCGCCACAATAAAAGCCTGTGCGCCGCGCTGCGCTTCCCTATTCATCAGCTCCATTTGCTCCTCTTGTGCATTGGGGCGGCTGAGATATAAAAAGCGAAGCTCTGCACCGGCTTCTCGTGCGGCTTGTTCCATGCCGATTTTTGTATTCTCCCAGTAGACGTCGTCTTCGTCCCGTGCAATCACGGAAATCTCAATCACCTGCTGGGAAGGCTCCAATAAGCCGCTGGAAGGGAGTGCCAAAGAGATGAGGACACCTGCCCCCAAAATTCCTAAAATGGCAAGCTGCAACAGCATAGCTTTGCGCTGTTTCACAAAACCTCCTCCCTTCCATAGCCTTCGGCGGCTTGCTTATCCATAGCGGGCATTCTCAGCTCCACCATGGTTCCTTCGTCGGGTTCGCTAACCACTTTCAAGCCGTACGCTTCCCCAAAGGAAAGCACCAACCGACGATGCACATTTCGCAGCCCAATGCCGGAACCCTTGGAGTGAGAGGCCGGGCGGTCTTCATCCAATAAGGTATCGGCAATCGCCGGAGGAATCCCGGCGCCGTTATCGCTGATGCGAATGAGCAAGTCATCACCGTCCCGCAGCGCCTCCACCTTAATTTCGCCATCCTCATCCAAGCCGGAAATGCCGTGGTAAATTGCATTTTCCAGCACAGGCTGAACGCTGAGCTTCATCGCATACAACCCTTGTGTGTCGGGATGTGCGCAAATAGAAAACGTAAATTTATTTTTATAGCGGATGGCTTGAATATTCATATAATGGCGGGCATGTTCCAGCTCATCAGCAAGCGGAATGATGCTGCACCCTTTGCTGAGCGAAATGCGGAAAAAACGCGCCAAAGACGTGACCATTTCAATCGACTCCTGATAACGTCCTGCCTCCGTCATCCAAATGATGGAGTCGAGTGTGTTATACAAAAAGTGCGGGTTGATTTGCGATTGAAGCACTTCCAGCTCTTTGCGCCGTTTTTGGCGTTCCTGCTGCAAAATATCATTTGTCAAATGGCGCATAGTCGAAACCATGGAAAAAATGGAATGGCTCAGCTGCTGCACCTCATAGCAGCCGTCTTCCACTGGCTCCATCGTTTCTTTCCCCTTTTTAATTTCTTCAATTTCATGTTCCAAACGGCGAAGGGGGTCGGAAATATAGGCAGAAATGCGGAAGTTTAAAAACGCCATTAAAAACACCGAAAACAACAGCATGGAAACACCGAACAAAATCATTTGTCCCGAGTCCTGCCAAAGCCCGTCCACAGGAACGACCGCCACCAGTTTCCAGCCCGTATATCCCACCGTTTTCACAGTAACGTGCCGGCGCTGGCCTTCAAACACTTCTGTTTGTGTGCCGTCGCTGTACTTAGCCGCTTCCAAATAATTTTCTGTTTGCAGCCCGGCATAAATCATCTGCTGGCGCGGGTGATAAATAATTTCTCCCGTGTGGTCCATCAGGTAAACATAGCCGCCGTTGGCAAGCGCCGCCGAGCTGCATACCTGTTCAATGCCGGAAAAGCTCATATCCACCAGCAATACGCCGCTTTCGATGCGTCCATCGCGCGTCAGCTGCACATGGCGGCTCAGAGACACCACCCAGCGATAGGGGTCGTCAGGGTCTTGAAACAGGCGCTGAATATGCGGGGCTGAAAATTCGAGGTTTTCCACATGCTTCATCGCTTGCTGAAACCACATGCTTTCCTGCGGTACTGCGTTTTTTTTCAGCTGAGAAAAGGGAACGGAACAAAGCAAGTTTCCCTTTTCGTCAAAGAGCGCCATGGACACCAGCACATCGCGGTTTTCCTCATAGAGCAAGCTGGCCGCCGACAAAAGCTGGGAAGTATCTTCCTTCGCAAAGTCCATATTTTTAATCACGCGATAATAGAGTGTATCGGAAATGCGCATCACGCGGCGCAGGTAGCTGTCCAAATTCCAGTTTACTTGGGATAAAACTTTCTGCGTGCTGTCTACCGACATGGCCGCCAAGGTATCGGAAAACCGAAAAAACAGCGTGGCCCCCATAAAGATCATGCCAAGTGCTGTCACAACGGTGAAAAACAAAGAAATCACGCGCTGAAGGCTCATGGTTCGATACTGTTGTGCAATCCGCTTTGCAAGATAGCGCACCGGCCCAGTCATAGATGCCTCCCCTTTCCTTAGCCGCGTTCCTTTGCACGAAACTTGGACGGCGTTACCCCAAAGTGACGTTTAAACACATAGCTGAAATAATTGGCGTCAGGGTAGCCCGTTTGTTCTGCAATGGCATACGTTTTTTCGTCTGTCGTGCGCAGCAGCTCTGCGGCCTTTTCCATGCGCATGTGCGTTAAGTAGTTGATAAAGCTCATGCCGGTTTCTTTTTTAAATAAGGTGGAAAAATAGGCCGGGGACAAATGCAGCACCTCACACAAGCGCTCCACGCTCAGCTCACTGTCCTGGTAATGCCCGGCAATATATTCCTTGGCCAAATAGACGCTTTTGCCTGCGGTATCGCTACGGTGCCGGCCCAGCATTTGCTGAATTTTTAAAAAATGCTCGGTCAGCCATCCGCTCATATCGTCTAATGAACGAAAATGGTCGGTGGAAAGCATGGTGGAAACTTCTTCTTCAAACAGTGCGGCAAAATCTTCCCCACCCGGACGCACCGCCCGCATTAAACTGAGCAGACTTTCCAGGAAAAACAACTGACACTGCACAATGGAAAGGTGACTGCTGCGCATTTGTTCCACAATTTGTTCCACCACTTCTTTTACATGCGCTTCACTGCCCAGCTTGACAGCCGCAATCACTTTTTGCTGCTGTACTTCGCCAAACAGTGCAGCGGCATCGCCCCGCGGCTCTACGTCGCGGATATACAGCACGCGGCTGTCGGTAATAGCCTTATATTGCAGCGCCGTTTCTGCCTGTGCCGCCGAGGCTGCAAACATTTCTGCACATTTGCAAAGCGTACCCACGCCAAACCGCACCCGAAACCCTAACAGCGTTTCAGCCAGCAGACAAAGGCGATCCAGCTCCTCCATAAAAGCATAAAAACGGTCTTCGCTCTCAATTTCCGCCATCAAAGCAATATTGTCATTAAACAACGCCCCTTGCATGGCGGCATTCGGCAGCGAAAACTGCGCGCGCAAAAAATCAAGCGCTGATAACAGCACCGCATCTTCTGCAATATTCAGCCCTTCTCCTGTCACCGATGCAATGGCCACTGCCCACACACCATCTGGAAACGACAGGCCGTATTCTGCGGCACGCTCATAAATCTGCTCCGTGGGAATTTTCCCGCCGAGCAAACGGCTGTAAAAAATTTCGCGCAGCAAAGGCAAGCTTTCCTCATACCGCTCCTGCCAAACGGCAACATTACGGCGTTCTTCCAGCTGCTTATCCAGCTGATCTCGAATTTTTTCCAGCACGCCGGACAATTCCTGTGCATTGATCGGCTTTAAAATATATTCCAGCGCATGTACGCCAATGGCCTGCCGCGCATATTCAAAATCATCAAAACCGGAAAAAAAGACAAGCTTCACAGCGGGCATCATGCGGTGCAGCTGCCGACCCAGCTCCAAACCGTCCATATAGGGCATTTTGATGTCGCTCAGCACCACATCCGGGCAGGTTTGCTCGGCAACTTCCAACGCTTCCATGCCGTTGGCTGCCTCCCCTGCCAGCACAAAGCCCAAGGCCTCCCAATTCATTTTCCGGCAAATTCCCTGCCGAATTTCTTCCTCATCATCTACCAGCAAAACACGGTAAGCGCCCACTCTGTTTTCGCCTGCCTTTCCTTTTCCCGCTGCGTGCTCTCACACAAAACACAGAGCATATTTCCATTTCAGTATAACATTGAAACACGCCGTTCACAAGCACACACAACAGAAAAAAGAGCTGCAAAAGCAGCCCTTTTTTTCTGAGCATCGCAAACAGCGTTTTTTATTTTTTCACAAGGTATTTACGCATATCGAGCGCACATGCAAACAGAATGATGCCGCCCTTAATTGCATACTGGAGGTTCTGATCCATGCCGATGAGAGGCAGGGCAACGAAGATCAGACGAAGCATGATCACGCCGATGATAATACCGCTGATTTTACCAATACCACCAACGAACGACACGCCGCCGATGACGCAGGCCGCAATGGCGTCCAGCTCATAGTTCACGCCGGTATTCGCCGTATTGGAAGCGATACGAGCCGACTCGATAAAGCCTGCCCAGCCATACATAGCGCCCGCCAAAGCAAACACAGCGATGGTGGTTGCAAACACGTTCACGCCGGAAACACGCGCGGCCTCCTCGTTGGAGCCAAGCGCAAACATATTTTTGCCAAAGGTGGTTTTATTCCAGATAAACCACATCAGAGCCGTTAAAATAATGGCATAGATGACATAGTTCGGAATCTGAATGGTGCCGCCCGCAAAGTTCAAAAGCGGCGGGTTGCCCACAACGAAGTTGCGGTACTCATCGGTCAAGCTGGAAATCGCCATACCGTTGTTATTGCCGGCCTGCACATAGAACAGCAGAGCGGTGTACAAAATGAGCTGCGTCGCCAGCGTAACAATAAACGGATGCAGCTTAAATTTAGCTACAAAGAAGCCGTTAAAAGCGCCAATCAGAGCGCCGAGAGCCACGACAATCACGATGACCAAAGGAATGGGCAGCGCACCAATTCCCGTCCACATTTTGGTGGGAGCGTCGGGGCTTTGCAGCAAAGAAGCCGCAACGCAGGCCGTAATACCAACGGCGCGTCCTGCGCTCAAATCCGTACCGGTCAATACGATACAGCCCGCAATGCCAAGGGCTACGGGTAAGTAAGCTGCCGTTAAGGACAGCAGGTTTACAAGAGACGACGGCGATAAAAAGCTAGGCTTCGTCACTGCGACGTAAGCCGCCACTAAAAGCATAATGATAATCAGGGCATTATTGAGCAGCGTTTCGCCAATTTGCTTGCCGCTGATGTTCTTAATGCTGCCGGCCGGTGCTTTTGTTCCGTTACTCATAAGTTATTCCTCCCCATTACACATATTTTGCAGCCAGCGTCAGAATCTCCTCCTGCGTGGTGGTTCTTGCGTCCACCTCGCCGGCTACCTGACCGCCCGACATGACCAAAATTCGATCACATACGCCCAAAAGCTCCGGCATTTCGGACGACACCATGATAACGCCTTTGCCTTCATTGGCCAAATTGATAATCAGCTGGTAAATCTCATATTTTGCGCCTACGTCGATGCCGCGAGTCGGCTCATCGAGCAGCAGAATCTCCGGCTTTGTCAGCAGCCAGCGTCCAATGATAACCTTTTGCTGGTTGCCGCCGGACAAAGAGCGAATTTGGGTATGCTGGCTGGGCGTTTTAATGTGCATGGCCTGAATGGCCCAATCGGTATCTTTGCGCATTTTTTTGTCGTCCAGCATCACTCCGCCAACGAGATAATCCTTCAAGCTGGAAATCACGGTATTTTCCTTAATATCGCGAATACCGAAAATGCCCGTGGCACGGCGCTCCTCCGTAAGCAGTGCAAAGCCGTTTTTAATGGCCTCGCGGGGGTTGCGGTTGTGAATTTCTTTGCCGTGCAGCTGAATGGTGCCGCCTTCGCGCGTCATCGAGCCGAACAGATTTTCCAACAGTTCGGTACGGCCCGAACCATCCAAACCGGCCACGCCGAGAATTTCGCCTTTTTTCAGCTGGAAAGTACCATCTTTCAAACGGGTATACTTGCCGCCGATGTGCTGAACATCCAAAATCACTTCGCCCGGCTCGTTGGTTTTGGGCGGGAAGCGGTTGGTCAGCTCACGTCCTACCATATAACGGATAATTTCGTCCATCGTCAGCTCAGCGGCGGGCTTTGTTGCCACCCATTTTCCGTCACGCATGATGGTAACATCATCGCTGATGCGCAAAATTTCTTCCATTTTATGGCTGATGTAAATGATGCCGCAGCCCTTTTTCTTCAGCATTTCGATAATGCGGAACAGATGCTCTACCTCTGTTTCCGTCAACGATGAAGTGGGCTCGTCAAACACGATAATTTTAGAATCGTAGCTTACCGCTTTGGCGATTTCGACCATTTGACGCTGCGACACCGGCAGGGTGGACATGATGGCTTTCGGGTTCACTGTCACCTGCAAGGTGTCAAAAATTTCTTTCGTCTTTTTTGCCATGGCGGATTCATCCACCATCAATCCAGCTATTTTGGGATAGCGCCCCAGCCAGAGGTTATCCTGCACACTGCGCGTCAGCGCCTGGTTCAGCTCCTGATGCACCATAGCCACGCCGTTTTCCAGCGCTTCTTTGGAGCTTTTAAAATGTACTTCCTTTCCGTCCAAGCGTACTGTTCCGCTGTCACGGTTGTAAATGCCAAACAGGCATTTCATCAATGTGGATTTTCCGGCGCCGTTTTCTCCCATCAGAGCATGGACGGTTCCGGCACGCACGGTCAGATTGACGCCGTCCAGCGCTTTTACACCGGGAAATTCCTTTGTAATTCCGCTCATTTCAAGCAAAACTGTTTGCTCCATATTCATCCTCCTCTCACAATTTCTAGAGGCTTTCTGAAAAGTCGAAATACTCCGCGGGAACTGCTTTGCAAAGCCTGAAAAGTCGGCGGCAGCATACCATACCCGCGGCATATCTGAAAAAAATCTTTAAAGAAGGCGGGGTCGCCCGGCAACCCCGCCCGCCATCAAATTCGGTTCAAACAATATCAGTCTTCGCTGGAAGCGTCATACATTGCGTACGGAACACGAATCTTTGCTACGTCAGAATCAACTGTGAATTGATCGGTGTTCGCCATCAGCTCTGCGCCATCCTGCACGTTCTTGACCAGCGTATTGATGGTGCTTGCCATACCGACGGCATCCTGCTTGATGGAACCTGCCATGTTGCCTTCTTTAATCAGCTTCTTAGCAGAATCCGTTGCATCAACGCCGAATACCGGAATGATGGTGCTGCCTTCGCCCTTGTTATAACCAACGTTCTGCAATGCAGAGATCGCGCCTTCGGCCATGCCGTCGTTGTTGCAGATAATCAGCTCAACCATGTTGTTGCTGTCTTTGTTGTAAGAGCCAAGCAGAGTGACCATGTAGTCGTTTGCCGCCTGTGCCGACCATTTGCCCTGAGCGTCTACCAAGTATTTAGTGGATGCATTGGCGTCATAGTAAGCGAGTTCCGGCTTGCCGCCTTCGGTCAAAATCTTGTTGGCGTCTTCCACCGCATACTGGGTGCGAGCCTCGGCCTCAGCGTTGCCTTCCTGGCCTTTGAACATGACATAAGAGATGGTGCCGTCACCGTTCAGGTCTACGGTGTCATAGTTTTCCATCAGATAGTTGCCAATCATTTCGCCCTGCATATGGCCTGCATCGGGAGCATTCGTTCCAACGAAAGCGCATTTGTCATAGCTGTTGATGACTTCGTTATCGGCAACCTCACGGTTGAAGAAGATAACGGGGATGTCGGCTGCGCGTGCAGCTTCCACAATATCCTTTGCGGGGTCAGAAGTGGAAGTTTCCACGATATTGACAATCAGCAAATCGGAATTGTCGGCAATAGCGGTTTTCACTTGGTCGGTCTGTGTCGGCTGAGAACCGGCAGCATCCCAGTTCTTCGGCTCGATGCCCATTGCTTTCAGCTGCTCATCCATTGCAGCGCGTACCGTGGAAATGTACACATCAGAAAAGTCATAATAGAAAACGTCAACCTTCAACGAGCTGGCCGCCGTTGTTCCTTCGGTAGAGCCCGCGGTGCTGGCAGCGGCAGAACCGGCTGTGCTTGCAGCAGTAGAACCCGCTGTGCTAGAGGCAGGTGCACTGCACCCTGCTAAAACTGCCATCGACATGGAAGCGGCCAGAGCAAGAGCAAGAAACTTTTTCATCTTCATTCCTCCTAAGATGTAATGCTGAGGGGTTCCGTCCGCCCCTCTGTTGTACCCTCATTATAACCAATTTTCTTTTCGATGACGATAGAATTTTATTCGATTTTCTATAAAATTTCTTTGGTTTACCGATAAATTTTATGCAATATTTCCGAATTCCTTTTAAAACTCTTGTTTCCTTTTCTTTTTAAAATTTTAAAACAACTCTTTTGTCACCATCGGTACGGTTTCGACATAAACGGGAATTTATAATAGCCGTGGGTGTAAGGGTCAAATGCGATGGCGTTGACCCTGGGCATATCAATTTTTCCATCCACCATACAATAAGACGAGTGATATGGAAGATGTCTGGCGATGAATCTTTATATTAGCGCGAACGACTATGACTATCACACGTTGGTGAAAGTGTCTCAAATGGCGGGTTTATATGGCATTGTCGGCTTTCACGAGGCAGGAGAGGACTACTTGCCGAGTTTTCCTGATGGCAATAATACCCAAGCACAAATACACGATTTTAAAGCACGACTGAAAGATTTGGAAAATAATATCTGGATGCGCTAATTTGGAATTGACAAACAAAAACGTTGAACGCAATTTCATTGAAATTGCGTTCAACGTTTTTACTATTTGCGCCTTGTGGGAAGAAAAGCTATGGCGAGATCTTGCGTGACAGGATTTGTGTAGATTTCGCTCTCTACGTCATAAATGGTGCGGATGGTCTCCTTGGTAATCAACTTGTTGGGCGCACCCTCTGCCACGATGCGCCCCTGCTTCATGGCATAGAGATAGTCGCAGTAGCGGGCGCTCAATTCGATATTGTGCAGTACACATAGGGTGGAAATGTTCAAATCTTTTACAAGATCCAACACTTCAAACTGAAATTTAATATCAAGGTGGTTGGTGGGTTCATCCAGAATCAGTAATTCCGGCTGCTGTACGATAGCGCGGGCCAAAATCACCCGCTGCTTTTCGCCGCCGGAAAGCGAGAGATAACTGCGCTGCCGCAAAGGGTATAGCTCGGTCTTGCGCAGCGTATCCTCCACCAACTTGTAGTCGGCTTCGGAATAGCCCTCCATCATCTTTTTGTGGGGCGAACGCCCCATAAGCACCATATCCTGCACGGAAAAATCAAAAGCAAGTTCATTGAACTGCCCTACAACGGCAATGTGTCGGGCAGCCTCTTTGGGGCTCATCTTAGTAACATTTTGACCGTTCAGCAAAACCTCGCCGGAATCAATGGGGTTGACCCGGTAGATGGTTTTCAGCAAGGTGGATTTTCCGCAGCCGTTTGGCCCGATGATGCCTACACTCTGCCGCTCGCCTACATGGAGGCTGACGCCGTTTACGATCTTGGCTTTGCCCAGCGTCACATGGACATCTTTTACAACAAGCTCCAACTTATTTACCTCCAAAGCCGTAATCTTTTTTCAGCAGCATATATAGGAACACCGGCGCACCAAGCGCAGCAGTGATAATACCCACCGGCACTTCGGAACCGCTGACCAGCGACCGGGAGAGCAGGTCGGTGATCACCATAAAAATGCCGCCGAACAGGATGGTGTAGGGAGTCAGTACACGATGGTTGGCACCAAAGATTGCTCTGGAAATGTGGGGGATCACCAAGCCGACAAAGCCGATCATGCCGCAGCCGGAGACCAGAATACCGGTGATCAGGCTGGCAATAATCAGATAGACTCTACGCCAGAAAGTAAGGTTGATGCCCAGCGTGGTGGCGGCTTCTTCGCCCATCAGCATCAGATTCAAGGTGTTGCTTTGGGTCAGGAAAAACAGGGCGGTCAACGCCACAATCACCAAAATAGCCGGCACTTTTGACCATGTGGCAGAAGCCGTGCTGCCCATGATCCAGAAAGTAATGCTCTGCAATGCTTGTGCATTGTTGGCAAAGTAGATCATGATATTGGAAAAAGCCGAAAACATCGAGTTTATGACCGTACCGGACAGCACCAGCTTGGCACCCGTGGCATGACCGCCGATATTGGCAAAAAACAATACCAGAAAAGAAGCAAGCAGCGCCCCGGCAAAAGCGGAGGCCGATACACTTGCCTGCCCAATCAGCGGCAGGGTGCCGACACCAACCATCAGTGCAAAAGTGGCACCCAGCGTAGCGCCGGACGAAATACCCAGAATATAGGGGTCAGCCAGAGGGTTTTCCACAGCGGCCTGCATGACAATGCCGCACAGCGAAAGGCCGATGCCCACGGCAGCAGCAATCAGTGCGCGCGGAAAGCGAATCATCCATACGACATTGAAATAAGCGGATGGAGTCTCGGCATAGCCTGCCAATTTTACATGAAAAAGACGATCCATCAGGATTTTGAAGGTATCCAAAAGCGGTATCTCCACCTGCCCGATGGATGCCGAAAGCAAAATGCTAAGTACCAGCAATGCAATCAAAGCCGGAATATAAATCAGTTTTTTGGTTTCTGTTTTTTTCTTCAACTTTCCAGTTGACACCTCCGTGAAAGTGTGGTATAGTAGCGAACTGTGATGATTAGTTGCAGCTAACCGAGATTATAGCATACTTCCCGCAAAAAGAAAACAGTTTTTTGCAGGGAAACTCTTACAATCAGGTTACAAAAATCTGAACAATGGAAAGGAAATGTATATGAAACTCAAAAACATGATGACGGCAGGTATCTGCCTTGTGCTGAGCGCTGCACTGCTGGCCGGCTGCGGTGCTTCTGCCTCCGAAGCCGCTTCTGAATCAGCATCCTCTGAGGTAGTCGTCCTTGAAGAGACTGCTTCCCCGGAAGTGGCAGAGGACAGCTATTACCCTGTCAGCGCGGATACCTACACCGTTTCGTCTGACGGCGCGACTTGGACCCCTGTCACCACGGAGTACACAGCAGAACCTCAGCGCGTGGTGGCGAACAACCAGGGCACCGCCAATTTGTTGATTCGTCTGGGGCTCGCTGATAAGCTGGTCGGTGTGGCCGCAGTCTATGGCCCTGCCCCGGAGGATGTGGCTGAGCAGTTCAATGCTGTGCCCGTCATTGCAGAAGGCTACGCCTCCAAAGAGGCTGTGCTGGGAGTAGATCCGGATTTTGTTGCTGGCCGCGGCGACCTGTTTGTGGATGGTGACTACGGTGTAGGCACCACGGAAGAACTGGCCTCGGCAGGTATTGCCAGCTATATTACCCATGTAGGTGAGACCGGCGCTAACTTCCAGTCTTTCCTGACCGACATCGACAACTTAGGCGTAATTTTCAATGTGCAGGACAAGGCTGCCGAGCTGAAAGCCTACTATCAGGATTATGTGGCAGCGCTCCAGAGTGATGAGCGCTGGGCAGGCAAGACCACCAAGATGGCTGAGGTTTCTTGGATCGAGGACGGTATGCCGGTCTTTGGCTCGGCTGCTACGGAAAGTTTGCAGAACGAAGCCTTTGCGATGATTGGTCTGGACAACATCAACGAGGACTGCGATGGTTCTCAGGTCAGCATTGAAACGATCATTGCAGAAGATCCCGAAGTCATCGTTCTGTTTGACTATGAGGGTGGCCCGGACATGGATGAAATGATCCAGTCGCTGTATGATAATGCGGCATTGCAGGACATCAGCGCGATCAAGAACAAGAAGGTCATTTCGCTGGACTTTAATGCTATTTACGGCGGCAGCGGCGACCTCTATACGGCAATGAGTGACCTCGCCGATGAATTTTACGGTGCTTGATTAGAATGCTGAACACCTGCAAAGGGTAAAAGTATAACGAGCTAATGCCTATTGTACCATGGCACAAATACATGATTTCAGAGTGCGACTGCCCCAAAGATTTGGAAAATAATATCTGGATGCACTAACTTGGATTCGACTAGCAAAAACGCTGAATGCGATTTCACTGAAATTGTATTCAGCGTTTTTGCCTTTTCGAGCTAAAAATCTAAGGCAATACCGCATAATGCAAATAGTCTCAAAAAGTGGTATGATAAGGTACAATAAGTTTTTACTGTGCGTACAATGCAAGCAGGCAGCCACGATTATGTGACTGCCTGCTTATATAATTGATTCTCTTTTTATCGTTTTAGCAAAGCCTTAAAATTCAAAATATTGCGACCACAAATCAATCTGATTTTTATAGCCGAGCGCCGCAAGCTGATGATTCATATAAGGGCTGCTGCTGTAAAAATTATATTTATCTACCAATCTTTCCAGGAAATTTTGTTTTGTGTTCAACCCTGTTTGTTGGTTCTCACCGTGATTTCCCATGGTCAAAAGAGTGGTAGGCCCGCCGACCGAGGCCATTTTCCCGCCATTCAGATGGGCTTCCAAGGCGCGAAACTCCACAATCGTTGCATTTCTGGGGTCGATATCTTTGAGTACCAATTCCTGCTCAAAGGGTGTTCCGTTTTCATCTACTCCCGTCGCAATCATAATCGGGTTTTCCGGCGTGGAGTTTTCTGCATAATCAATTTTATAGGAAAGCCCATTTGCCTGACCTCCCGAATATGCCGTGTTTTCGTTCGGCAAAAACACCTGATAAGTGTCGCTCGACTGAAGCGAGGTAAAGCCGGACATCATGTCAGAAAAAGATGCATTTCCGCTTTGGGCTGAACGGCCGGTAGAAAAGGTTTGATTGCGCGAATAAACTGCTTTATTTGAGATTTGCATTTTATTTTCCCTCATTTTCAACTAATTTTAACCAGCCCTTTCCAATCCATCCAATCAAGGGATTTTTCTCCATAAATCTGGTCACACGCCTAGTATAGCACATCAAAATTGAGATAGCAACCAAATTCAAGTAAATATTTCAAAGATCCTTCCTTTAAAGTGCTTTGATAGACTCGACTCTTTCAGACAAAACGCAAAAATCCCCCTGCTCCATAGGGAACAAGGGGAAATAAAATACTGATTAAACCAGCTCAATGATTGCCATTTCAGCGGCGTCACCACGGCGCACACCCGTTTTGATAATACGAGTATAACCGCCGTTGCGGTCTGCATATTTCGGACCGATTTCATCGATCACTTTCTTTGCAACAGTCTCTTTTGTTACGAAAGAGAACACCTGACGCTTTGCGTGCAGATCGTCGCGCTTGCCAAGCGTAATCATCTTCTCAGCCATAGCACGCACTTCTTTTGCTCGGGTCGCAGTGGTTTCGATCTTACCGTTTTCAAACAGATAAGTCACCATAGCGCGGAGCATCGCTCTGCGGTGGTCGCTGGTTCTGCCAAGCTTTCTTGTACCGGGCATCCCATTTCACTCCTTTGCCGTTATTCGTCGTCTTTTGTAAGTTTGAATCCAAGAGAGTCCAGCTTTGCCACAACCTCTTCCAAGCTCTTACGGCCCAGGTTGCGCACTTTCATCATCTCATCTTCAGATTTGTTGATCAGGTCTTCCACGGTGTTGATGCCGGCACGCTTCAGGCAGTTGAAGCTGCGCACAGAGAGATCCAGCTCTTCGATGGTCATCTCCAGTGCCTTCTCCTTGCCCTTATCGTCCTTCTCCACCATAATCTCGGCGGACATAGCCTCCTGAGACAGCGTGACAAACAGGTTCAAATGCTCGGTCAAAATACGCGCTGCAAAGCTCACTGCTTCCTGCGCGCTAATGGTTCCGTCCGTCCAAACCTCTAAGGTCAGCTTGTCATAGTCGGTAATCTGGCCCACACGAGTGTTTTCCACCGTGTAGTTTACCTTTAACACCGGCGTGTAGATACTGTCCACAGGCAGAGCGCCCAGAGATGCCTGCTCGGCGTTCTGCTTGTTACGCTCCGAGGGAACATAGCCTCGGCCCTTGTCAAAGGTCAGCTCCATAATGAGCTTTGCGTTTTCTGCCAAAGTGGCAATGTGCCAATCGGGATTCAGAATCTCAATATCTGCATCCTGCTGGATGCTTCCGGCGGTTACCTCGCCCTCTCCGGTCGCCTCAATGCGAACCGTTTTGGGGGTATCGGAATAGAGCTTCGCAGTAATGCCCTTAACGTTCAGCACAATTTCGGTAACGTCTTCTTTTACGCCGTCAATTGTGGAGAACTCGTGCACTACGCCGTCAATTTTAATGCTGGTTACAGCAACGCCGGGCAGGCTGGAAAGCAGCACACGCCGCAGGCTGTTGCCCAAAGTTGTACCGAAGCCTCGCTCCAGCGGCTCTACCACAAACTTACCGTAGCGGCCATCTGCGGAGAGGCTGGCGGTGTCGATCTTGGGTCTTTCGATCTCCATCATGGTAAAAACCCTCCTTAAATCAGCAGGCGAACAAACGCCTGCATGGTACATCGATCTTCGCGAACACGAGGTTATTTGGAGTACAACTCAACGATCAAGTGCTCTTCCACGGGCAGATCAATGTCCTCACGGACAGGCATCTTAGTGACAGTGCCCTTCAAGCTCTTGTTTTCACGCTCCAGCCACTGCGGCAGGTTCACCATGGGTGCGTCCTCACCGGTCAGCTTGCTGAACTTCACAGAGGAGCGGCTTGCGGGTGCAACTTCCACTACATCACCCGGTTTTACCAGGAAGGAAGGAATGTTCACCTTGCGGCCATTCACAGTGAAATGTGCGTGGCTTACGAGCTGGCGAGCTTCACGGCGGGTAGCGGCAAAGCCCAAACGATAAATAACGTTATCCAAGCGGCGCTCTACCAAAACCAGCAGGTTCTCACCGGTTTTGCCGGCCATGCGGGAAGCCTTCTCGTAGTAGGAACGGAACTGACGCTCCATGATGCCATAGACGAACTTGACCTTCTGCTTCTCGGCCAGCTGCAAAGCGTACTCGCTCTTCTTCTTTCTCATCTGACCGCCGGGATTACGGTTTGTGGTTTTCTTCGCATAACCCATAACAGCAGGAGAAATGCCCAGAGCGTGGCAGCGTTTAGCGATCGGCTGCATATTCTTAGCCATAAGTTTCTGTTCTCCTTTCGATTATACTCGACGGCGCTTCGGGGGACGGCAGCCATTGTGAGGAATGGGGGTGACGTCCTTAATCATGTTAACTTCCAAACCGGTAGCCTGCAAAGCGCGGATTGCCGCCTCACGGCCGGATCCCGGACCCTTTACATATACTTCTACCGACTTCATGCCATGTTCCATCGCGGCCTTTGCGGCAGTTTCTGCAGCAGTCTGAGCGGCAAACGGGGTGCTCTTACGAGAACCACGGAAGCCCAGTCCGCCTGCACTTGCCCAGGACACAGCGTTGCCCTGCACATCAGTGATGGTAACAATGGTGTTGTTGAACGTGCTCTGGATATGAGCGCAGCCACGTTCAATATTTTTGCGCTCACGGCGTTTTGTACGCACAGCGGCGCCTTTTTTAGTGGCTTTCGTTGCTGCCATTGAATGTTCCTCCTTTTGTGATTACTTCTTCTTGTTGGCGACAGTGCGCTTCGGACCTTTACGGGTACGAGCATTTGTCTTAGAACGCTGGCCGCGCACAGGCAAGCCTTTGCGATGACGCACACCGCGATAGCACTGAATTTCCACCAAACGCTTGATGTCCAGTGCAACGTTGCGGCGAAGGTCGCCTTCAACGGTGAAGTTTTTATCGATGTAATCACGGATAAGAGCTTCTTCGTCTTTGGTGAGGTCCTTCACCCGAGTATCCGGATTGATCTTCGTCGCAGCGAGAATCTCTTTCGCGGCGCTGTGACCGATGCCGTAGATATAGGTGAGGCCAATTTCGACTCGCTTTTCTTTCGGCAAGTCAACTCCGGCGATACGTGCCATTTATAAGCACCTCCTGATTGATTTATCCGTTAACGTAAACTGAACCCGCCCGGATCAATGCTGGTTCAGCTAAAAGCGCAAAGCTTAGCCCTGACGCTGTTTGTGCTTCGGGTTCTGGCAGATGACCATCACGCGGCCTTTGCGCTTGATGACCTTGCACTTTTCGCAAATAGGTTTGACGGAAGGTTTCACCTTCATGATTGGTACCTCCTTCAAGGTTTGCTCGTGTTATTTCGAGCGCCAGGTGATACGGCCCTTGGTCAGATCGTAGGGGCTGAGCTCCAACGTGACTTTGTCGCCGGGCAAAATGCGGATGAAGTTCATGCGCAACTTGCCGGAGATATGAGCTGTTACCTTGTGCCCGTTTTCGAGTTCCACCAAAAACATGGTGTTCGGCATAGCTTCGAGAACGGTGCCCTCTAATTCGATGACATCTTGTTTAGACAAATTCAATACCCTCCAGTTGAAATCATGGCTCTTGGGTTAGAATGACCGGCCCGTTCGGCGTGATGGCAATGGTGTGCTCAAAGTGAGCGCTCAAGCCTCCGTCCGCCGTGACGACCGTCCATCCGTCGGATAACGTCTTCACAACATGGCTTTTCTCGTTGACCATGGGCTCAATGGCAATCACCATTCCGCTCACAAGGCGAGGGCCTCGCCCGGGCTGTCCGTAATTGGGCACCTCGGGGTCTTCGTGAAGCTCTCGGCCAACGCCATGGCCCACATAGTTGCGAACCACAGAAAAGCCGTTTTCTTCCACGTACTGCTGCACAGCTGCGCCGATATCACCAACGCGGTTTCCGGGAACAGCAGCCGCGATGCCCCGGTATAAGGCCTCTTTGGTAACATCTAATAGCTTTTGTGCACGCGCGTCAACACTGCCGCACGCAAAGGTGTAAGCATTGTCGCCGTTCCATCCGTGGACAGCGGCACCGGTGTCGATACTTACAATATCGCCCTCGCGCAGCACCACCTTTTTTGATGGAATTCCGTGAATCAATTCCTGATTCACCGAAATACATGCGGAGCCCGGAAAGCCGTACAAGCCTTTAAAGTTGGGCTTTGCTCCCCGGCTGACGATATAGTCATAAATTGCTTTGTCGACATCCGCGGTGGTGGCGCCGGGCCGAATGGCCGCGCCACCTGCGCGCAGAGCACCGGCAGAAATCCGGCACGCTTCGCGCATCGCTTCAATCTCCTTGGGTGTTTTGATCTGAATCACAAATCAAACCCCCAGTTTTTCAAACAGAAGCTTTGTGGTGTTTTCCACACCTTCCACTCCTTCTACCACAACCAGCTTTCCGCGCTCTTTGTAAAACTCTACCAGCGGCTCGGTAAGCTCGTGATACACTTTCAAGCGCTCTACAATCGTAGAGGGCTCGTCGTCCTTGCGGACAATCAACTGACCATTGCAGCGATCACATACATCAGGCTTCACGCTGGGTTTGAAAATTGTGTGGTAGCTTGCACCGCACGACGCACACACGCGGCGTCCGGATAAGCGCTTTACAATGGTCTCATCGGCAACTTCAATATCAATTACCTTATCAATCTCGACGCCCATTTCTTCCAGGGCCTGTGCCTGTGCAACTGTGCGGGGCACACCGTCAAGAATAAAACCGTTTTTGCAGTCATCCTGCACCAAGCGCTCTTTAATAATGCTGATGATGACATCATCGGGGACAAGGGCGCCGGAATCGATAAAGGATTTCGCTTTCAGCCCCATCTCCGTTCCGTTTTTCATCGCTTCACGAAGAATGTTTCCTGTGCTGATTGCGGGAATGTTCAGCTTATCGCAAATCACTTCCGCCTGTGTTCCCTTGCCCGCACCGGGCGCACCTAAAAGGATCAATTTCATTATTGCCTTCCCCCTTAGACGTTTGTTTTAAAATTATTCCAAAAAGCCTTTGTGATGACGCATCAGCAAGTAGCTTTCCAGACTGCGAGAGGTATCCAGCGCCACGCCGACAACGATCAGCATGCTGGTACCGCCCAAAGAAATGTTCATGGAGAGCACGTTGCTCAAAACGATAGGAGCAATCGCAACCACAGCCAGGAACAGCGCGCCCACAAACGTAATCTTGCTCAGCACCTTCGTGATGAAGTCGCTGGTCGGCTTACCGGGACGGTAACCGGGGATTGTACCGTTGTTGGTGCGCAGATTGTTGGCGATCTCAATCGGATCGTATTGAATCGCTACATAGAAGTAGTTGAAGGCGATAATCAATACAAGATAAATCACAGCGTACGCCCAGCTGTTATAGTTGAACGCACCCAAAAACGCAGCCCAAATGGGGTGCTCTTGTGAGTTATACAGCGCCGGGAAGAATGCGCCCAGCGTGCCGGGAATGCTGACTAAGCTCGAAGCAAAGATGATGGGCAGCACACCGCTCATATTCACCTTGATGGGAATGTGAGAGTTTTGACCGCCGTACATTTTGCGTCCAACCACACGCTTTGCATACTGCACCGGGATGCGGCGCTCGGCAGCGTTCAGCACAACAATCATCACCGCCACAGCTACTACCAGTACTGCAATCAACGGCAGGAAGAAATAATACTTAATTTCTCCGTTCATCGCCAGTTGAATGTAGCCTTTAATCGCGCTGAACACGCCGCTCCAGCGGGAAATGATACCGGCAAAAATCAGCATCGAAATGCCGTTTCCGATTCCCTTTACGTCAATCTGCTCGCCCATCCACTGCAGCAGCATCGAACCGGCGGCAAACGAAAGGATAATCACCAATGCGCAGAACACACCGGCAAAGCCTGTGGTGTATTTCAGCGCGCCCTGCCCATTCAGCAGGAAGTAGTACATAACGGACAGCAAAAGCGCAATGCCGGCACCCACATAGCGGGTCAGCTTTTGCATTTTGCGTCGTCCATCCTCGCCCTCTTTGCTCAAGCGCTCAAGGGCAGGAATTGCAACCGCAAGCAGCTGCATGATAATGGATGCATTGATGTACGGGCCGACACCTAAAGCAAAGAGTGTCGAGTTGGCAAAAGCGCCGCCCGTCAGCATATCAATGTAACCCAGCAGGTTTCCCGTGTTGCCGCCGATCATGCTTTGCAGTGCATCCCCCGTTACAAACGGAACGGGGATGGCACAGCCAAGACGAAACAGGACCAACACGCCAAGGGTAAAAAGAATTTTCTTTCTCAGGTCAGGGATCTTCCACGCGTTCTTAAAGGTATCGAACACTTCAGATCACCTCTGCCTTCCCGCCTGCTTTCTCAATCTTCTCTTTTGCGGAAGCGGTATAGGCATCCAGCTTAACAGTCAAAGCTTTTGTCAACTCACCGTTGCCCAAAACCTTGACGCCATCGTTGACCTTTTTAATTACGCCCTTCTCGAGCAGCGCGTTTGCGTCGACAACACTGCCGGCTTCAAACTTCTCCAGGTCGCTGATCTTCACAGTGGTGTAAACCGTAGCGAAGATATTGTTGAAGCCGCGTTTCGGCAGGCGGCGCTGCAAAGGCATTTGACCGCCTTCAAAGCCGGCCTTCTTCACACCGGAGCGAGCTTTCTGACCCTTGTGGCCATAACCAGCCGTTTTGCCGTTGCCGGAAGCCGCGCCGCGGCCTTTGCGCTTAGCAGCTTTGTTGGAACCAGCGGCGGGTTTCAATTCATGAAGCATCATTGTGCATGCACCTCCTTGCTTTTACGCTTTGGTAACCTCTACCATGTGAGAGATTTTATTGATCTTACCCTGAGTTGCGACGTTATCGGGCTGAACCGTTACATCGCCTACTCGTTTCAAGCCAAGAGACAAAGCCGTTGCAATTTGATTCTGCTTACGGCCAATCAGGCTGCGGGTCAACTTGATGGTCAAACCACCTTCTGCCTGTTTTGCAGCAGGTTTTTTCTTTTCAGCCATGACTCACTGCCTCCTTAACCCAAAATTTCTTTCACGGTTTTACCGCGCTTTGCGGCAACCTGCTCTGCGCTCTGCAAGCTGCGCAGACCAGCCATTGTTGCTGTTACCACGTTGCAGGGATTGTTGGTGCGCTGGCACTTGGTACGGATGTCCTTAATGCCGGCAACTTCCAAAACAGCACGCACAGCGCCGCCGGCGATAACGCCGGTACCTTCGGGAGCCGGACGCAGCAGCACGCGGCCTGCGCCGAACACACCGACGGTCTCGTGGGGAATGGTAGTTCCCTTCAGAGCGATCTTGTGCATATTTTTCTTTGCGTCCTCGATTCCCTTGCGGATTGCCTCGGGAACCTCGCCGGCCTTACCCAGGCCGAAACCAACCGTGCCGTTGCCGTCGCCGACAACTACCAGAGCGGAAAACTTAAAGATGCGGCCGCCCTTGACTGTCTTGGATACACGGTTGATGGCAACAACCTTTTCTTGTAAATCCAAAGTGGATGCGTCGATCATTTCCATTTGTATCCTCCTTACAGCTTCAAGCCGCCCTCACGAGCGCCTTCGGCCAAAGCTTTCACGCGGCCGTGATAAACAAAGCCGCCACGGTCATAGACCGCCTGGGTGATGCCCTTATCGGCAGCCTTCTTAGCAATCGCCTTGCCAACTTTTGTAGCAGCCTCGATGTTTCCGCCAAAGCCCTCAAAATCTTTATCCATGCTGGAAGCGCTGACCAGTGTCACACCGGCCACATCGTCGATCAGCTGTGCATAAATGTGCTTGGAGGAGCGGAACACATCCAGACGGGGGCACTGTGCAGTGCCGGAAATCTTGCCGCGAACGCGGCGATGACGGCGCAGACGTGCGACGTTCTTATCCGGTTTATTAACCATTCTCGTTCACTCCTTACTTTATTTCGAGCCTTTGCCGGCCTTGCCTTCTTTGCGGATAATGTACTCACCCGCATAGCGGATACCTTTGCCCTTGTAGGGTTCGGGCGGACGCTTCTCGCGTACTTCCGCGGCAAACTGACCAACGCGCTGTTTGTCGATGCCGTTGATAACAATCTTCAAGGGATCGGGTACTTCAATGGTGATGCCGTCAGTTTCCGGCATGATCACCTGGTGAGAGTAACCCAGGTTCAAAACAAGGTCCTTGCCCTGCTTTGCGGCACGATAGCCGACGCCCTGAATCTCCAGCTCCTTCTTGAAGCCGTTCGTAACACCCTCCACCATGTTGGCGATGAGGGTACGGGTGAGGCCGTGCAAGCTGCGAGCCTCTTTCTCGTCATTGGGGCGGGTCACCACGATCTCATTATTCTCGATCTTTACATCGATCAAAGAATGAATGGTGGAATTCAGGGTGCCCTTGGGGCCCTTTACGCTGATGTTGTTTCCGTCAATTTTGACCTCGACACCGGCAGGGATGACGATGGGTTTTCTTCCAATTCTCGACATTGTCTATACCCCTTTCTTACCACACAAAGGCGAGCACTTCGCCGCCAACGTGCGCAGCACGCGCAGCCTTGTCGGTCATAACGCCCTTAGAAGTGGAGATAATTGCGGTGCCAAGACCTTTCATAACCTTCGGCAGCTGCTCGCTGTTGGAGTAGATGCGCAGGCCGGGCTTAGACACACGACGGATGCCGGAAATAACGGCAGAACCGTTGTCGGTATACTTCAAAGTGATGCGAATGACGCCCTGCTTGTCGTCCTCGATGAACTGAACGCCCTTCACATATCCTTCCTCCAGCAGAATGTCGGCGATTGCCTTCTTCAGCTTAGAGCCGGGAATGTCCACCGAAGGGTGTTTGGCAGCACTGGCGTTGCGGATGCGTGTCAGCAAGTCCGCAATAGGATCTGTAATCTGCATTGCCACTAACCTCCTAGTTTCAATCAAAAAAATTTATTTATCTGTGAAGAAGTGAGCTGGTTTTTACCAGCTCGCTTTTCTCACGCCGGGGATCTCGCCCTTGTAAGCGAGCTCACGGAAGCAGATACGGCACACGCCGTATTTGCGCAGGTAAGCGTGAGGACGGCCACAGATTTTGCAGCGGTTGTATGCACGGGTGCTGAACTTCGGTGCGCGCTGCTGCTTGATTTTCATGCTTGTCTTAGCCAACTCTCATGCCCTCCCTTAGTTTGCAAACGGAGCGCCCATGAGCGTCAGCAGCTCTTTGGCCTCTTCGTCTGTTTTTGCGGTTGTTACGAAGCAGATGTCCATACCGCGAACGGCGTCGATCTTATCGTAATCAATTTCCGGGAAAATGAGCTGCTCTTTCACGCCGCAGCTGTAGTTGCCGCGTCCGTCAAAAGAGTTGCCGTTGATGCCGCGGAAGTCGCGCACGCGGGGCAGAGCCACGCTGAAGAAGCGATCCACGAACTCATACATACGCTCGCCGCGCAGGGTAACTTTTGCGCCGATGGGCATACCCTCACGCAGTTTGAAGTTTGCAACGCTCTTTTTCGCACGGCAGATCACAGCCTTCTGGCCGGTGATCTTTGCCAGGTCCGCCAAGATAGCGTCCATGATCTTCGGGTTGTCCCGTGCTTCGCCGCAGCCGACGTTGATCACAACTTTGTCCAGCTTCGGAATTTGCATCACGCTTTTGTAGTTGAATTTCTTCATCAGAGCGGGAGCAACTTCCTTGGCGTAGGTTTCTTTCAATCTTGCCATTTTCTTCTACTCCCTTTCCTTAAAACTCAGCGCCGCATTTTTTGCAGACGCGCACTTTTTTACCATCGTGAACCGCATGGCCAACACGAGTTGCCTTGCCGCACTTGGGGCAAACCGGCATCACCTTGCAGGCGTACATAGCGCCCTCGGCCTTCACGATGCCGCCCTGCTCGCCCTGACGACGAGGTTTGACGTGCTTGGTTACCATGTTGCGGCCTTCCACGATGACTTTGCCTTCTTTCGGGCTGACCTGCAAAACCTTGCCGGAATTGCCGCGGTCTTTACCGCTGATAATCATCACGGTGTCGCCGGTTTTAACATGAACGTTATTCATTCTTTAAAACCTCCTTACAGCGATTCCGGAGCCAGGCTGACGATCTTCAGATAGCCGGCATCGCGAAGCTCGCGTGCAACCGGTCCAAAGATACGGGTGCCTCTCGGGGTTTTATCGTCGCGGATGATAACCGCGGCGTTCTCATCAAAACGGATGTAGGAACCATCCTCACGGCGAAGGCCCTGTTTGCTGCGAACCACGACAGCCTTGACCACATCGCCTTTTTTCACTGTACCGTTAGGCGCCGCTTTCTTGACAGAAGCCACAATCACGTCGCCGATACCGGCATATCTCTTACGGGAGCCGCCCAGCACACGAATGCACATAATTTCCTTTGCACCGGTGTTGTCAGCCACTTTGAGATAGCTCTGCATCTGTACCATAAGACAGAATCTCCTTTCAAAGCTGCTTTATTTCGCTTTTTCAACGATTTTAACCAGTCTCCAGCGTTTGTCTTTGCTCAGAGGACGGGTTTCCATGATCATCACGCGGTCGCCCACGTTGCACTCGTTGTTCTCGTCATGCGCTTTAAACTTCACGGTGCGCTTCATGATCTTCTTGTAGAGGGGGTGCTGCACGCTGTCTTTCACGGCGACAACGATGGTTTTATCCATCTTGTCGGACACAACGACACCCACACGGGTTTTTCTCAGATTGCGTTCCATTGCCTTACCTCCCTCGTTTATTCTGCGTCTTTCAGCTCATTGGCGCGCATGACAGTTTTCACGCGGGCAATGTCTTTCTTGACGGCCTCGATACGCATGGGGTTATCGAGCTGATTGATGGCGTGCTGGAAACGAAGGTTGAAAAGCTCTTCTTTCAGATCTGCCAGCTTTTTGGTCAGCTCAGCGGCGCTCATTTCGCGCAGTTCTGCTGCTTTCATGCTTATTCAACCTCCTCATCGCGTTTCACAAACTTGCACTTAACGGGCAGTTTGTGCATTGCAAGGCGCAGCGCCTCGCGTGCAATTTCCTCGTTGACGTCGGCCAGCTCAAAGAGCACACGGCCCGGCTTTACGACGGCAACCCAGTACTCGGGGCTACCCTTACCGGAACCCATTCGAGTCTCAGCGGGCTTCTCAGTAACAGGCTTGTCGGGGAAGATCTTAATCCAGACCTTACCGCCACGCTTGATATAACGTGTCATTGCGATACGAGCCGCCTCAATCTGATTGGAAGTAATCCAGGACGGCTCCAGGGCAACAAGGCCAAACTCGCCCTGATTGACCACATTGCCGCGTGTGGCTTTGCCCTTCATACGGCCACGCTGCACGCGACGATATTTAACGCGTTTGGGCAGTAACATTATTTGTTGCCTCCTTCTCTGCGGGCACGGGGAGCGCGCGGTGCGCGGGGTGCCTGCTCATCGGTGTGGTTTTTGGACTTAACGCCCTTGAGTACCTCGCCTTTGTAGATCCAAACCTTAACGCCGATCTTACCGTAGGTGGTATCCGCCTCGGCAAAGCCGTAGTCGATGTCAGCGCGCAGAGTCTGCAGGGGAATGGTACCCTCGTGATAGTGCTCGCTGCGAGCGATGTCGGCACCGCCCAAACGGCCGCCAACCTGAGCCTTGATGCCCTTTGCGCCCATGCGCATTGCGCGGCCCATGCACTGTTTCATCGCACGGCGGAAAGAGATGCGGCGCTCCAGCTGGCCGGCAATGTTCTCAGCCACGAGCTGTGCGTTCACGTCTGCATTGCGAACCTCAACGATGTTCACATACACATCTTTGCCCAAAACCTTGGACAGCTGTGCCTGCAGCTTCTCTTTCTCAGCGCCGCCTTTGCCGATTACCATGCCGGGCTTTGCGCAGTGTACGGTTACACGCACACGGGGCTTGCCGCTCTGGCTGTCAAAGGTACGCTCGATTTCAATTTTGGGAACACCGGCTGCAAACAGCTGTTTTTTCAGCATTTTGCGGATTTTGTAATCCTCTACCAGGTTGTCGCCAAACTCACGCTTGGAGGTGAACCAGCGGCTGTCCCAATCCTTAATAACGCCCACGCGAATGCCGTGGGGATTAACTTTCTGACCCATACTGTGTACCCTCCTTACTCTTTCTCTTTCAGAACCACCGTGATGTGGCTGGTTCTTTTCAGGATTCTGTACGCACGGCCCTGTGCACGGGGACGAACACGCTTCAGCGTGGGGCCCGGTGTCACGAAGCACTCAGCAACGTACAGGTTGTTGATATCCATGTTGTGGTTGTTTTCCGCATTGGCAGCCGCAGATTTCACCAGCTTGTAAAGGAGCTCAGAGGCGGCCTTCGGGGTGTATTGCAGAATCGCCAGCGCCTTGTCCAGTTCCTGATTGCGGATCAGATCCAGCACGATCGAAACCTTGCGGGGCGCGATGCGGGCGTATCTAAGATGTGCCCTTGCTTCCATTTAAATCCTCTCCTATCCTTTATCTTCCGGTGGTCTTGCCGCCCGCATGGCCCTTGAAGGTACGGGTCGGGGCGAACTCACCCAGCTTGTGACCAACCATATCCTCTGTCACATAGACGGGCACATGTTTGCGGCCGTCATGCACGGCAAAGGTATGACCAACGAAGTCGGGGAAAATTGTAGAGGAGCGGCTCCAGGTTTTCAGGACACGCTTCTCGCCAGCTTCGTTCATCGCTTGCACACGTTTGAGCAGGACCGGCTGTACATAAGGTCCTTTTTTAACACTTCTACCCATTACAGCTCTCCTCCTTATTTGCTGTTCGCACGTTTCACGATGAACTTATCGCTACGCGCATGATGTTTGCGGGTCTTGTAACCCATAGCGGGCTTGCCCCACGGAGTAACAGGGCCGGGACGGCCAACGGGGCTCTTGCCCTCACCACCGCCGTGCGGGTGATCGCAGGGGTTCATAACAGAACCGCGAACGGTGGGACGCCAACCCATGTGGCGTTTACGGCCGGCTTTACCGATGTTCACGTTCTCGTGGTCGATGTTGCCAACCTGGCCGATGGTTGCAATGCAGTTCACCGGCACGTTGCGCATCTCACCGGACGGCAGACGAACGAGTGCATATTTGCCTTCTTTTGCCATCAGCTGTGCCATGTTGCCGGCAGAGCGCACCAGCTGAGCACCCTTGCCGGGATACAGCTCGATGTTGTGGATAATGGTACCAACAGGAATGTTGGCGAAGGGCAGGCAGTTGCCCGGCTTGATGTCAGCGCCGGCGCCGCTCACAACGGTGTCGCCTACTTTCAGGCCTTCGGGAGCGAGGATGTAACGCTTCTCGCCGTCCTCATACTGCACCAGAGCGATATGAGCGGAACGGTTGGGATCGTACTCGAGGGTTTTTACCACTGCGGGCATATCCACTTTATCACGCTTGAAGTCAATCACACGATACTTCGTGCGGTTGCCGCCGCCGTGATGACGAACGGTGATGCGGCCGGTATTGTTGCGGCCGGCAGCCTTTTTCATCGGCTCAAGCAGGCTGCGTTCGGGAGCAACCTTAGACAAACCGGAGTAATCGGTCACGGTCATGCCGCGGCGACCCGGCGTAGTCGGTTTAAACTTTTTGATAGCCATTGTCGTACTCTCTTTCTCTTATGATGTTATCGGGGTCATATCCCCATAGCCGAACCCTGCTCGGGTTCTTTGTGTGCGCCTTTCGGCGCACCGATCTCAACAGAGAGATCTTATACCATGGACTCGAAGAATTCGATGCCCTTGGAGCCTTCTTTCAGGGTAACGATGGCTTTCTTGCCGCTGGCAGTGTAACCGCCGTGCATACCCTGGCGGCGATAACGGCCGCGAACGTGGATGGTGTTCACCTTTGCCACCTTAACGCCGAACAGCTCTTCCACTGCGCGGGCGATATCCACTTTTGTTGCCTCTTTAGCAACCTTGAAGGTGTATTTTTTCATCTGGATGCCGGCCATGGAAGCCTCGGTGATCACCGGAGCCAGCACGATGTTCTGAGCAGGAGTTTTCATTATGCAAATACCTCCTCAAGTTTCTTCGCAGCATCCACGCTGATCACGAATTTGCCGCCGTTGAGCACTTCATAAGTGTTCACGCAGTCAGCAGCCGTGGTCTTCACGCCGGGAATGTTGGCAGCGCTTTTTACAAGCTTTGCGTCCACAGCGGGGGTTACGATCAAAGCTTTCTTCGTAACGCCGACAGCCTTCAGCATGTTTGCGATGGTTTTAGTTTTGTACTCGGTTGCCTCAATCTTGTCCAGCACGATCATATCGCCGCTCTGTGCCTTGCTGCTCAAAGCAGACAGAACTGCCAGACGCTTCACCTTCTTGTTCAGGCGATAGCTGTAATCGCGGGGCTTGGGGCCCAGTGCGACGCCGCCGTGAGTCCACTGCGGGCTGCGGGTAGAACCCTGACGAGCACGACCGGTGCCCTTTTGACGCCAGGGCTTGCGGCCACCGCCGGAAACCTCACTGCGGGTTTTGGTGCTCTGTGTGCCCTGACGCTGATTGGCCAGGAAATTCACAACAGCAGCGTGCATAACTTTTTCGTTCGGGGTCAGGCCGAACACGGCGTCGGAAAGCTCAATATCGGAAACCTTCTTGCCGTTCATATCCAAAACGTCAAATTTCATGTTGCTTTCCCTCCTTACGCCTTCACACTGTCGCAGATGCAAACCACGGAGCCTTTGGGGCCGGGGATTGCGCCTTTAATAGCGATCAGATTGTTCTCAGCGTCCACTTTGACAACTTTCAGGTTCTGCACAGTGACGCGCTCTGCACCGAGGTGACCGGGCAGCTTTTTGCCCTTGAACACGCGGGACGGCGTCGAGCAGGAACCCATAGAACCGGCATGACGTGCCACAGGGCCAGTACCGTGGCTCTCGCGCAGACGATGGCCGTTCCAGCGTTTGATGGTGCCGGCGTAGCCTTTACCTTTGCTGGTGCCAACAACGTCGATGTGATCGCCGGCAGCGAACACGTCGGCTTTCAGGATGTCGCCGATGTTCATGCCGCTGATGTCGTCCAAACGGAACTCACGCAGCGTTTTCTTCGGAGCGACGTCAGCCTTGTCGAAGTGACCCTTTGCAGGTTTTGTCACCTTCTTGGCGGAGATATCGCCGAAGCCCAGCTGAACAGCAACGTAGCCGTCGCTTTCCACGGTCTTTTTCTGCACCACAGTGCAAGGACCGGCCTCAACTACAGTAACGGGAACCACTTTGCCGTTCTCGTCAAAAATCTGCGTCATACCGATCTTTTTGCCGATAATACCTTTTTGCATTTTGTTTTGCCTCCTAACAGGTTATTGGTTGATGGGTAACGGCCACCAACATGACCTCTCCTCCGGAGAGTCGGCAATCGAAGCCTTTTGCAAACTTACTATAAATGTAACGATTACAGCTTGATTTCGATTTCCACACCGGCGGGGAGCTGAAGACTCGTCAGAGCCTCTACCGTCTTGTTGGACGGTTTCAGGATGTCGATCAGACGTTTGTGCGTGCGCATCTCAAACTGCTCACGGCTGTCTTTGTACTTGTGTACAGCGCGCAGGATGGTTACCACCTCTTTATCGGTGGGCAGAGGAATCGGGCCGGACACACGAGCGCCTGTGCGCTTTGCCGTTTCCACGATTTTCTCCGCGGCGCTGTCGATCAGCGTAGCATCATAGCTTTTCAAACGAATTCTGATTTTCTCCTTGACTGCCATTTGTTTCGCCTCCTTAAATTTTTGCCCTGGGGCGTCGCAATAAACACCAAACACTGGGCCGGGTGTTTCACGCCTTTGTAACAGAAAAACCGGTGAACCGACACGCAGTTCTCCCCGGACACACTCCATCACAAAGTACGCGAACATTGGTTCGGCAAGACAAGTCATTGCAGAACATATCCCTTTGCGTTCAGTATTTCTTCGCCCGGTTCTTGATCGGACATACTCGGCGGAAAAACCGGCACAATTGCCGCAACCTCCCGCGTCATCGCATATCATGGCTCGCGCGGACTTGCCGTGCAAGCCATTCGCAGCCAAGAAGTATTTTATCACACCTTTTTGCATTTTGCAAGTGTTTTTGTGAAAAATTCTCATTTTTTTTACAGAAAGTTTGTGCAGGGCGGAAAATCTCCGCCCTGCACCGCTTTTTATTGCTTTTCTTTATTCTCTCAGCGCCTTTTCCAGCGCTGCGTCCGGCATCACATAAGCTGTTTCATACGGGTCATACAGCACCATGCCGGGCTTTGCCCCGTTTGCCTTCCAGACATGTTTTACAAAGGTGTAATCCACCGCCACTTTCACCGCGCCCATATCTGCGGAATACACGCTGGAGTGCAGCGCCGCCAAGCTGGCTGCCTCCTCTTTGGTCTTGTTGGGAATATCCTCACCGCGTGACAACACCACCACATGGCTTCCCGGTGCTTTCTGCACATGAAACCACAAGTCCTTTCCGCGTGCCGTTTTCAGTGTCAAGCGGTCGTTCTGTGCGTTGTTTCTTCCCACCAGAATTTCAAAGCCGTCGCTGGAGCGATAACGCAAAAAGTCGGCAGGCTTTTGCTTTTTGTCTTTCAGCTTAAAGTATTTTAAATACCCCTGCGATTTCAGCTCCATGCGGATTTCATTGAGAGCGGCTTCACCAGATGCCGCTTCCACCTCATAGCACACGGTTTCCAGATAAGCCGCCTCCGCGTCGCTTTCTTCAATCAGCTTTGTCAGCAAGCGCGCAGCCGTCTGCTTTTTCTTATAATCCTTAAAATACTTCTGCGCGTTTGCGCTGGGCGAGAGACGCACATCCAGCGGAATCGTTACCGGCTCACCGGTGTAGTAATTGGTCAGCGTCACCTCTTTGGCGCCTCGCTCCATCGCCCAAAGATTGGCGCTGAGAAGCTCGCCGTAAATGCGCAGCTGTTCCGACGATGCGCTTTCCGCTTGCTCCTCCCGACGCGCGGCCGCCTTGCGCACAGCGCGTTCGTGCAGGTTCTTCACCGTTTTTGCCAGCTCTTTTGACTTTTGCTTGAGGCGTTCGACCTGATCCTTTTTGGCGTAATAACCTTCTAACAGCTCCGAATAGGTGGGATAGCTGACCAGCTCTGCCCCTTCGTATTGTGTCAACGGCAAAAAGCTGAATTCCACGGGCTGTCCCTGCACCAACACCATGGTGGGAACCCCGCCCTTTTGATAGGCTTCCTGCACCTGCTCCAGTGCTTGCAGAAGGCTTTTCTTTTGCGCGTCAGTCATGCTGTCGGCCACGACCTCCTGCCCTCCAAACGCACGGTAGGCCGCTTCCCGGCACACCACAGGGCCAACCCCGCCGGTGAGTTTGCCGAGCGCCGAGGCAACCGGCAAATCTTTTTCGGCCAGTGCTGCCACCAAGCCCAGCGGATTTGTATTCAAAAACGAGGTGCGCTGGGGTTTCGGCGGCAGCGTATAGCGCAAGCCGGGCAGAAGCTGACGAATTTCAGAGTCCTCGAAGTCCACGCGCTTCAGTGCGTCAATGATTTTCCCTTCTTGTTCGGGAAACGCGCGGTTTTCCTTTTGCACCAATACCAAATTTGAATACCGCCCCATCAGCTCTGCGGCAATCGTATTGACCACGGTATCGCCCATTTCACTGGTGCATTGAAAATCAAAGAACATAATGCGTTCTTCCTCAATTGTGCGCACTGCCAGTAAGCGCCCGCCCGTATAATGCTTGCGCAAAAGCATACAGAAAGACGGCGGAACTGCCGGGTTTTCAAATACTTCCTGCGTCAGGCAGGCACGCGCCGAGCCGGAACGCGCGGAAAGCAAGAGCTTATAGGCCGCCGTTCGGCTGCGCAGATTCAGCACGATTTCATCGCGTGTCGGTTCAAAAATTTTATCAATACGGGCATCTACTAATTGACCTTCCAGCTCTTTTGCTGTCAAAGCCAAGGTTGCCGCGTCCAAAGCCATATTGTTCCCTCATTTCATCCGAGTGTTTCGGGGCAAGAATGGGTTTGTGAAAACAGAAAAAACGGGCTGTTTCGCTTCGCCTGCTCCACCGTAAGAGAAGCAAACCAGCTGCGCACCTTTTCCGCCATCACCGCCACAACGGGGTACTCTGTTTCACAGTGGCCGGCCGCAGCCAAAGCAAGCCCCAATTGCTGTGCATCCAGCGCTTCGTGGTGGCTGGCTTCTCCTGTCAGCAAGCAATCGCAGCCCGCAGCGGCAGCCTCACGAAAAAAGTCGCCTCCCGCCCCGGACACAACGCCCACCTTACAAACCATTTTCTCAGGGCAAGTATACTGCACCGATGCTTGCAGACATCGTCCTGCCTGAGCGGCAAACTCCGCCATAGTCATTTTCTGCGGCAAAACACCGGTGTATAAAAAGCCGTCGGCACAGCTAATTTGCGATAACCCTACACGCTCGGCCAGAGTATGCGATACGCCGTTTGCTGCTTTGTCCAAATTGGTATGCGCACAAATGGCGCTGATGCCTTCCCGCGCCAATCGTACAAAGAGATCCTGTTCGGACAGGCACTTCACCGGCTTAAAGATGACGGGATGATGAGCAAAAATCACATTGCAGCCGCGTGCCTTTGCCTCATCAATCACCTCGTGGGTAATATCCAGCGCACACAAAACGCCTGTCACCGTCTGCCCCATGTTGACGATGATGCCGCAGTTATCCCAAGGTTCGGCGGTGTCCCACGGCGCCCATTCATTGATTTTTTCAAAAAGCTCCTGCAAAGTCACTGTCTGCATTGCTGTGCCTCCTGTCTGATTTGCTGTGCCAGCGTCAAAAACGTCGGCCGTTCTTCCGGCGAAACGCCGCGCGCATATTTTTCGCACAAATGCGCCACATGCTCCAAATAGACCGCAGCTTCCGGCGTTTGCTTTTGGGCCGCCTTCCCTCTGGCGCGCTCCAAAAGGCTCGGGTTCCAGCGCACGCCCGTGTACTGTGCCGCCATCACAGTGTAGCACTTTCCCGCTGCCACACAAGGCGTTTCCTCCAAAAGCTCAAAGCCGTTTTCCGCCAGAAAGCCGCGCAAAACACTGTGCTTTGTGGCGGGGACAAAGACAAAGCGCGTTCCGCTTTGCCAAAACTGCGGCGCGGCCTGTAAAATTTGACCAATGGTCACACCGGACATTCCGGCAATCACGATACTGTCAGCCTCACCGGGTGTGAGAACTGATAAACCGTCTCCCAGCCGCAGCTGTGCCAAATGCAGCACGCCCGCACGCTCCAGCGTTTGACGGGCGCGCTCCAGCGGCGCTTGTCTCACGTCACACGCAATCACGCCCTTACAAGTGCCGCTGGCCGCTAAGTAAGCGCAAAGCTTTCCGTGATCACAGCCAATATCAGCACAAACGCCGCCGCGTCGAACATACGACGCGGCGGCGGACAGGCGTGCATCCAGCACAGGAGCGGTCATTGCTGCTCCCTGTGCGCTCATTTTGCCGCCAATTCGTTCAGCTTGTTCAGCAACACCTCGGGGTCATTGCCGTGTACCAGGCAAGCCTGCTCAATGGTTTCGCTGCGTGCAGACGGACAGCCCAAGCAGTGCATTCCGATTTCCAAAAACAGCGGTGCAGCTTCCGGGCAGTGATCCAAAACTTCGCCAATAATGGTATCTTTTGTAAATGTCATGATAAAACCTCCATGAGAAGTGATATTTACACTAAAAATGTATTGTTTTCTTATTGTACCCTATCTTTTTAAAAATAGCAAGGAATTTTGCTGAAAAACTCATTGTGCGCGCATCAAGGCATTTTGCATGTAACCGTCTGCGCCTTCAATCATCAGTGTCATCCCATTCCAAAACTCCGCTTCTCTCATGGAACGGGCTTTGTCCACAGCGTCCCAATACTCGGTATACTCATCGCCCGTTGCGCCTGTGTAAAATAATCGGCTCTGCACGGTGTCATATTCTTCTTCGGGGCGGCTCGTTTCCAAAATTGCGCCCTGTGCGAAAAGCTCCTGCAAGATTTCCACTTCATAGTCGGGAAGCGCCGGCTGTTTCGGCGGCGTTAAGAGCACGACAACCCATATCACAACCGAAATGCACAGCAGCACAATGCCAATCAGCTTTTTGCTGCGGCCGCCTTTTCGTCTGCGCTCTTGAACGACTGCAATATTTTCCGTCGCAGGGCGCTTCGCACGGGTCACAATTCCTAAAATGACAAAAAAGAGAACAAGTAAAACAACTTCTATCATACCGATCCCTCCTCCAGTAAATCAACCGACCCTGCATCACTGCCATCGTCAGAAATATCCTCGCTCATGGCATCATTCGCTTGAACCGCCAACATATCCAAAGTGCTTTCCAAGACTTCGGCAGCTTCCATCCGCTCGTCAAAATCCTCGCTCGTCAATGCCTCAAACACGCTCCCGTCATCGCCCAGCATCATCAGCATTCCGCGCACGGCATCCTGGCCGCGTTTCACGTCATCATAAGGAACGTCCGCCAAGACCCGTTCACCGGGCGCACAGAGCGCTTCCATATTGGAGGCTAAATCCCACGTTAGAGCAGTTGCATCTGCCTGTGTCTGCCCCGCTAAGATGAAGACATAGAGCTGCCAATCGTCAATGGTCTCCAAAATCATATCCTGCCACTCCGCCTGCGTCGCCAGCGGCGCAAAAGAGGTATCTCTTTTGCTGTAATCCGACAGTTGATTTTCCGAAACAAATTCTGCTGCGCGGGCATACTGGCCTTGGTCGAGCATAGCGGAAAGCTTATCATGATAGGCATTCGGCATCAAAACGCTTTGCATTCCATCCGTTCCAACCACCGTGGCAAGAATGACGGTAAACACAAATACGCAAATGCCGAGCACCAGCCAAGCAGTACCGCTTTTCACTTCCTTTTGAATTTTCGCGGCTGTTTGTCCGCGCGTCACAGTCGGCTGCATCCAAGGCTGTGCCGCAGGCTTTCCTGAAGACACCGGCTTTCGCGCAGGGACAGGCTTTCGGGACGTCGTTTTTGCCGAAGCGGACGGCGCACGGTTTCTGCCGGGAAAACTGCGGCTTGTACTCGGCTGCTCTTGCTCCAGCAAGGAAACATCCTCGCCATACATGTCCTTTAAAATGTCATTTTTCTCCGAATCGAACATTGAATCTTTCACAAACATTCCCTCCCAACAGCATTTAAATCACAAAACCGCCGTTTACCCCCAGCACCTGACCGGTGATAAACGCAGCATCCTCAGAGCAAAGAAAGCACACAGCCTTGGCAATATCAAGCGGTGTACCAAGACGCTCCAAGGGGGTTTCCTGCGCCAGCGCCTCTTTTTCTTCCGGCGAAAAACAAGCCAGCATTTCCGTGTCCACTACGCCGGGTGCGACGGCGTTGACGGTAATGCCGCTGGGGGCCACCTCTTTTGCCAGCGCCTTCGTCATGCCGATGATCGCTGCTTTCGCCGCGGAATAGTCCACCTCACACGACGCGCCTACTTGACCCCACATGGAAGAAATATTCACGACGCGGCCCCATTTCCGGCGAATCATCGCGGGCAGTGCTTCGCGTGTGCAAAGAAACGCACCGCGCACGGTTCCCGCCATCATATCGTCCCAATCCTGTGCCGTTAAATCGGTAAACAGCTTTTGCCGGGCAATTCCGGCATTATTCACTAAAAGCGCGGGTTCGCCCAGCCGGTCGCGCACTTCGGCAAACATGGCGCGCACACTTTCCTCATTGCGCACATCTAAGAAAACGGGAACGGCTGTTTTCCCGTCCTGTGCCAATTCTTCGCACAGCGCCTGTGCCGGCTGCTGACCGGTGCGATAGCAGACCGCCACACGATAACCGCGCATGGCAAGTTCTCGGGCAATCGCCGCGCCAATTCCGCGCGAAGCGCCTGTCACAACTGCGACTTTCTCCATTTCGGCTTCTCCCCCGACTTTCGTTTTCTTCGCAGCTCCTCAAAAAAAGCTTGCAGCAACGCGGTGCATTCTTCCTCTAAAACGCCGCTTTCCACCACGGGACGATGGTTGAACCCCAGCGAAAACAAATCCACCACACTCCCGCAGCAGCCCGCTTTTGCATCACACGCCCCATAGACCACACGCTTGATGCGGCTGTTGATAATCGCGCCGGCACACATCGGACAAGGCTCCAGTGTGACATACAAATCGCATTGCCACAAACGCCAGCCGCCTAAACGAGCGCAAGCCTTGTTAATCGCCAAAAGCTCGGCGTGATGCACCGCATTTTTTTCGGTTTCGCGCGTGTTGCAGGCAGCCGCTACCACTTCACCATCTTTGACAATCACAGCGCCTACGGGTACTTCGCCCATCTCCGCCGCATGCCGTGCCTGTTCCAGCGCCAGACGCATCCACTTTTCATCTTCCATGGTTTGTTCTCACCTTCTCACGGCAGCCAAAAGGGCGCGATCCACCCCGTCATGGGCCAAACAGCGCGCAGCGCCATTGCCAGCATGACTATAATGTACAGCGGGGTAGTTGCCAAGCGCTCCACTCGGCTCTGCCTGTTTTTCGGGTCATACACACGCGGGATTTGGCGAAACGAGCGCAAAATCTGCTTTTCGTAAATGATGCCGATGCACACAACCGCCGCGAGGAAAATGACACCTAAAAGATACACCATTAACGCAAAGGACTCCACCCCCTGCATTTTTTGTTCAATCACCAAAAACGCAAAGGAAATGAAGTTGCTGCTAAAGTGCAGCATAATTCCCACGGTCAGCGTTCCCGTACAGTGCGCTGCCAAGCCCATGAGCACCGACTTGATAAACACGGTGGGCATTTGCGCCAGCTCCGTAGACATCAGCGTAAACATCACGCTTGATACCACAATGGAAAACCATGCGCCCCACGGTTCAAAAATCCGCTGCAATGCGCCGCGCACCAGCCATTCGTCCACCACTGCCGGAACCACACATAAGGCAAGAAAGTAGTACCACACGCCCAGCGGGTTTTCCGGCAGCTGAATACTTTGCTCGACGGGATAAACCGTCCAATGCTCCAGAACATAGCGCACGGCACTGGTCAGCATATCTCCCAAAACGCTGACCCCCATAAAGACGGGAACGAAAATCCACACTTGTGTTTGTTCCGGCCAGCGTTTTTGCGGTTTAAGCTTCATCGGGGTGCTTTGAGCCCCTTTTTCAATGAGAAAACGGGCGGCCACTAAACCGGCTGCGGGCAGCAGGAGAGCCAGCGCCCGGTAAACCGCTTGGCCCTGCAAACGCCAGTCAGAGGGCAGCGCGGGTTCTACGGAACCCCATAGGGAGCCTAAAAGCCCCAAGAGTATACTATCCAGAACAAAGTACAAAAGCACCGCCAAAGCGGAAAGACTTCCCGCATAACGCAGCCAGTCTTTTTTTCGTTTGTGCGGTGACGCGCTTTTTCTTCTTTGGGAAAGTTCCTGCTGCTTTTCCTCTGCATTTTGCGCTGTTAATCGTTCCAGCTGAATGGTCATCTCCCATTCTTCTTTTGTCCAATCTTCGGGCCGCATCCGTCTGCCCCCCCTTCCTTGTACGGTATTGACACTGCACCGCTTATTTTCAGATAGTTTAAATTTCAAAAAAGCTCAGCTGCCCGGAGTCATACATTGCCTGGTATGCCTGAATAATATCGTTCATTTCCGTCAGCAAGCCGTTTTTTTGTGCTTCATCCCGAAAAATCTCAGTCAGCTTATGTACGCCGGGCACAAAGCATTTATAACGCGGGCCATATTTTTTGCGGTAAGCCTGGGGCAGCTGTTCTTTGGGAAACAATTCGGACAGTTTCTCGTAGAAGTATTCGCGCTGGCCATCACGCAGCGTCATGCCAAGCATGGGGTAAACAAAACGCGCACCTGCCGCCGCAGCGCTGTACACCACTTCGCGGATGTTTTCTTCGCTGTCCTCGACATAGGGTATCACGGGCATCAGCAGCACACCCGCAAAAATACCCGCTTGCGATAGGCGCCGCACCGCTTCTAAACGCTGCGCGGGCGGCGGCGCATTCGGTTCTAATTTTTTTGCCAGAGACGGGCTGCATGTTGTCACCGTCATGGCACACAGCACCGGGGAATGCACCTGAATGGTTTGCAGCACGTCAATATCGCGCTCAATCAACGGGCTTTTGGTGGCAACCACTGCGCCAAACCCATACGCCGAAATCAATTCCAGTGCTTTGCGTGTATACTCATACTTTTTTTCAAAATGGTTGTAAGGGTCACTCATGCCTCCCATCGCCACCACACCGGTTGCCCGCTTGCTGCTCAGTCCGTTGCGCACTAAAGTCAGCGCATTTTCTTTCACGCGCACACTGTCAAATGATTCAATGCCGTAACAATCGCTGCGGCTGTCGCAGTAAATACAGCCGTGGCTGCATCCATGGTATAAATTCATCGTGTAATCTGCACCAAACCATTCTTTGTTTTTGTTGGTCATTACAATGGTTTTTGCCGGTATGGTGTCCATCACGCAAAGCACCTCCCTTCCTCTTTTCTACCAGTATACCATAAAATTGCAAAAAACAAGAACCCTTTTTGTGGGCTTTTCCGCAAAAAGGGCTCTTTTTCGGCAAACACAAACTTTTGTTCCGTTTTTGCACCGGATCAACACACACAACGCATTCTTTTCCTGCTCAGATTAAAAGCTGCGCTACATGTGTAATCACTGCATTTTCTTCTTCATTTTCTCCCGTCAGCCAACCGGTAAAATAAACGCGCACAGGATTTCCCACCGCTACCGTTTCGGGGACGCTCTGTTCCGCGGCCTTTTGAGTAAAGTGCAGCGTTTTTCCGCTCATTGTCCGAAGCGTCATAGATTCCTCGTCCAATTCCCAAACCATACCGGCAATGCTGTTTTCGCTTTTGCTTCCTTTGCTCTCCACTTCAATTTCGGTCAGTTCCATCTCGCGTGTATCCACGCCGTTTAACCACCCTTCATAGGTCACACAAACGGTGTCGTTTTTATCTAAGCCTTCCGAGGGAACCATTTCTTCGTCCAAGGACAGCTCCAGCGTTTCTCCTGTCATGGAATGAAGCAGCAGCACACCTTGTTCGGAATCAAAGCTTTCCACAACGCCGTACATTTGCTGGCGGGCATCGTCAGCCGGAACCACCTTCAAAACCTTGCCCAAATACCAGCCGTCATCGGCTACATCTGTATTGGCGTATACAACAGCTTCTTCCCACTCCAAATCTTCCCAAGCGTCTGCACCGCACTGCACCTGCTTTGTGGAAAATGTGCCTTGAACGCCGTCCCATGTTTCAACGGTCAGCATTTTGGTTTTATCATCGTACTGTTGAACCGTGACAGGCGTACTCGCCACAATTCCTGTCAGCTCCAGTTCTGTAATCTGCTTCACCAATGCTTTTTCGGTGTCGGACGCCATTCCGTCAAATGTCAAACGAACGAAGGAGCCTTCTTCCAGCTTTCCGTTCATCTTTTGCTTTGCCTGTGCAATAGAAAACGAATAAACCGCTCCCGTTTCGGTTTCCAGTTCCAGCGTGTCTTTTGTCAATGCCGCCACACGGCCATCGGCTGTGCTGTTTTGATAGCCGGCGGCTACTTCGTCCGATTCGTCCGGCTCGATATAAAGCACATCGACATGATTCGGTTCCAGCTGCAAATCACCGTCATAATAAATTTTCACAAAAGAGCCGTTGAGCACCTCTACATCGGGCGGAATCTCATCGCCGCCCAAATCGAGCACATATTCCATTCCTGCATTGGTGCGTAAAATTAGAGTATCTTGTGTAATGTCAAGCACTACACCGCTTGCTGTCTGGGCATCTTTCGGCGGGCCTACCGGTTCTTCCTCTACGGGCTGAGGTTCTTGTCCCATACAACCGCACAGCAAAAGCGTTAATAAAAAAGCCGCAGCTCCTTTTGCTCTCATGTTTCTCTCTCCCCTCGCTCGTACCATTCGGCACAAGCTCCTCTTTTCTTCCAAGGTCATCTTTACCATTTTCGCCCACCGCTACGCGGTGCGGCCCGATTTTCCGGCCAAAACACTGTGCTTATCGGCAGCCAGCACAGACCGCCACTGAGCGATACAGTTATCATTATATAATAAGCGCATTCCTACTGTAAATATGCCTTTTATAAATGTATCACTTTTTACATCTTTTTGTCATAATTTCGTTTTTTCAAATGCATGATGGCGTCTGCACCTGTGCAAACTGCGGCGCTTGCCCATTGGTTCAGACGCAAACAGGCAGCGAATGAAACCATCCGCTGCCTGTCATTCCTTTTCAATTGAGTGTTGAAACCCGCCAGCAATTGCTAAGCAAATTACTCTGCGTCTTCCTGCTCCTCGTCGGAGGGCTCCTCAACCAGTGCCTTCATGGAAAGGCTGATGCGCTTTTTGTCGTAATCTACGTCAATCAGCTGCACTTCAACCTCCTGGCCAACGCTCAGCACATCGCCCACTTTTTCCACACGGTCGTGGGAAATCTCGCTGATGTGAACCAAGCCGTCGATGCCCGGCAGAATGCGCACAAATGCGCCAAACTTGGTCAAAGACACCACGGGAGCTTTGAAGGAAGTGCCAATGGGATACTCTGCCTTAAACTTCTCCCAAGGATTGTCCTCCGCCTTCTTGTAGCCGAGGGAAACCTTCTTGTTCTCGGTGTCGAGATCTTTGACATAAACTTCGATGGTGTCGCCCACGTTTACCACCTCAGACGGGTGCTTCACGCGGTCCCAAGACAGCTCGCTGATGTGAACCAAACCGTCCACACCGCCGATGTCAACAAATGCACCGTAGTTGGTCAGGCTCTTGACAACGCCAGTGTAGCGCTTGCCCACTTCGACGTCTGCCCAGAAAGCCTCGCGCTTTGCATCGGCCTCCTCAGCCAAAACCTCACGGATGGAGCCGACAATGTGGCGGCCCTCGCACTGCTTAATGCGCAGCTTGACGTTCTGCTTCACCAGCTTTGTGTAGTCCTCGCCGTGACGCAGGGTAGACTGGGAACGCGGCACAAAGACACGCACATTGTTCACCAAAACGACCAGACCGCCGGAGTTGGACTCCGAAACATAGCCGTCCATAATCTCACCGCTCTCAACAGCAGCAGCCACTTCCTCTTTGCCTTTGTTCTCATCAAAGCGCTTTTTGGACAGGTATACGATGCCTTCCTGGTCGTTTACTTTCGTCACGATGAGGTCGAGCTCGTCACCCTTCTTGACCAAATCCTCCGCTTTTGCGGTGGGGTCATTAGTGAGTTCTTCCAGCTTGACGAAACCAGTGTGCTTCGTTCCGATGTCAACAGTAACTTCGTTGGGGTTCACCGCTGTTACGATGCCCTTTACAACCTTACCATTGTAAACCGGCTTCAACGAAGCCTCAATCATTTCCTCAAAGCTCAATTCCTCTTCACGAATTTCCTCGCTCATATTGCTCAGTACCTCCTCGATGATAGACGACGGCGTTGATGCCCCGGCTGTCACACCTACCGTTTGCACCCCTTGAAACCATTCCGGCTGCAATTCCTGTGCGGTTTCCACCAGCACGGCGCGGGTATGCTTTGCGGCAACTGCGGCCAGCTTTTGGGTATTGGAGGAATGGCGCCCGCCAATCACGATCATCAAATCGCATTGTTTGGCCAAACATTCCGCCTCATGCTGCCTCGCCCATGTTGCATTACATATTGTATCAAAAATTTTCGCGTTTGTATATAGCTTTTTTGTAAACTCTACGCATTCTTGCCACTTTTTCACCTCAAAAGTGGTTTGTGCAGCCATAAAAATACCATTTTTGGTATTTTCTGGTGTTAAAATATTGGCAAGTTCCGTCAAATCCGAAAAAACCTGCACACGCTCTCCGGCATGTCCTACAATGCCCTGCACCTCGGGATGCGCCGCGTCTCCCGCCACCAGCAGCAGTGCGCCCTCCTGTTTTGCCGTTTCGGCAATGCGGTGAATTTTAGACACGAAGGGACACGTTGCATCATGTGCCGTGAGACCCTGCTGCGCAATGGCATCGTAGATATTGCGCCCCACACCATGGCTGCGGATGACCAGTTCATATCCTTTGGGGACCTCGTCCACATGCTCCACAGTAACGGCGCCGCGCGCCTGTAAATCGGCAACACACTGGGGGTTGTGAATCAGCGGCCCCAGTGTTGCCACTTTTTTGCCCTGCTCTAACAGTTCATATGTCATTTTAACCGCACGGTTTACGCCGAAACAAAAACCGGCGGTTTTCGCCACTTGAATTTTCATAGACAGTTTCGGTTCTCCTCCAGAAGTTTTTCCATCTCATCGTGCAAAAGCGTTTTGCATTCCCGCAAGCGCGCTGCACTTTTTTCTTCCGCGAGCGCAATTTTTTCTGCCGGAATAGGTTTACCCACCACGATTGTCACACGTCCAAACGGCTTTATTTTTCCGCCTTTGTAAATAATGCGGCACGGCAAAATGTCCACATTGGCAGCGTCAGCCACCACAAACGCCCCGCTTTTCAGCCTTCCCAGGTTTCCGTCTTTCGAGCGCGTTCCCTCGGGGAAAATCAACAATCCGTGTCCGCGCTTGACGTCCTCAATTGCACGTTCAACAACGCCTGTATCGCCTTTTCCGCGATGCACGGGAATGACGTTTACTCTTTTCAAAAACCAAGTCAATAAGGGATGAATTTCAAACAATTCTTCTTTGCCCATAATGACCATTCGCTTTCCATAAAAACGCGCAAGCACCAAAAACACGGGGTCAATGGCAAACACATGGTTGCACGCCATGACAAAGCCTCTGTCGTGAATCATGTTTTCTTTGCCGACCACTTTAATGCGAAACGCAAGATGCCACAATACCCACGCACCGGAAAGCACAATCCAATAAAACATTTCAGCCGCCCTTTCGCTTTTGGTCAACTACATGACAAAGACGTCGGAACGCCTCGTCAAAATCACACTCGCTGGTATCCACCAAAACGGCGTCCTGCGCTTGGCACAGGGGCGACTGGGCGCGGTGCGTGTCTTCATAGTCGCGCTTTTCCACATCGGCAAGCACTTGCTCATACGTTGTTTGCTGGCCTTTTTCGCAAAGCTCCAAATAGCGGCGCTGTGCGCGCACGGCCGCACTTGCCGTCAAAAAAATCTTCACTTGTGCATTCGGCAAAACAACAGTTCCGATGTCGCGGCCATCCATGATAATATCCTCCTGCTGTGCCAAAGCACGCTGCCAATCCACCAGAAAAGCACGCACCTGCCCGCACGAAGAAACGCCTGCCGCACCCATTCCCACGGCCTCCTTGCGCACCTCTTGGGTGACGTCTTCGCCGTTCATATAAAGGTGCTGTTCCCCGTTTTCACAGCGCAGCTCCAAATAGATTTCCCGCAATAAGGGGACAACGTTTTCATGGTCTTTCGGCTCAATACCGCGGCGCATCGCATATAAGGCAATGGCGCGGTACATTGCGCCGGTATCAATATAGAACAAGCTGTAATGCTGTGCTAATTTTTTTGCAAGGCTGGACTTTCCCGCACCGGAAGGCCCGTCAATTGCAACTGCAAAACTCATGATGGATAATTTCCTTTCTTTCTTATATGCCGTTTGTTTTAGTTTGATGCCTCGCCCCAGTGCATTGCTGCCGCCCATGCGGTTGCAAACGCAATGCCAAGGTTATACCCGCCGGTGTAAGCATCCACGTCCAGTACCTCACCCGCAAAATAAAGGCCGGGACACACCTTGCTTTGCATCGTTTTGGGGTCTACCTCTTTGACGGATACGCCGCCGCTTGTCACGACTGCGTGTGCCAAATCGCCCTTATCCTTTAACTCGATGGGGAACGCCTTCATCAGTTCCAGCAAACGCCGCCGTTCCTCACGAGTAATCTGGTTTACTTTTTTGTGGGAGTCCACGCCCCACATGTCCAGCATGACAGGCTGCATAGAGGCGGGCAAAAGCTTGGTCAGGCAGTTTGCCGTTTCCTTGTTGGACAAAAGGGCAAAATCTTCCTTCACTCGCTTTTCCAGCTGCTCCGGCGTCAAGCCCGGCTTTAAGTCAATCGTCAGGCGATAGTCATATTTTTTTAGGTCGCGAATATGAGCACTTGCCGAAAGCACCAGCGGCCCCGACACGCCGAAATGCGTGAACACCATTTCTCCCATTTCGGTAAAACGAACTTTTTGCCTTCCCACAGCGTCAAAGCCACGTTGCGCAGGGAAAGGCCCATCATCCGCTTTGCCACATTGCCGCGCTCCACCAGCGATACCAGGCTGGGTTCCGGCTCTACAATGGTATGCCCCGCCTGTTTTGCAAAGCGGTACCCATCGCCCGTCGAGCCGGTCACCGGGTAGGAAACACCGCCCGTGGCCACCAAAACAGCCTGCGCCTCCATCGTGCGTCCATCGCTCAGCTTTACGCCGCAGCAGCGCCCGTCACGCAGCACCAGCGCCTGCACCTCGGTATCTGTCAGAACCTTGGCGGGATGCGTCCATTCCAGCAAAGCATCCAAAATGTCCTGTGCGCGGTCACTTACGGGAAACACTCTGCGCCCGCGCTCGGTTTTCAGCGGCACGCCCAGCTCATTTTCAAACAGACTCACCACCTTAACCGGTGGACAGCCGGACAGCGCCGAATACAAAAAACGCGGATTTCGGCGCACATGCTTTAAAAATTCATCCGGCTCACAATGGTTGACGACGTTGCAGCGTCCTTTGCCGGTAATCAGCAGCTTGCGGCCCGGAGACTGCATGTGCTCCAGCACCGTAACTTCATGCCCTTGGCGCACCGCTGCGCCCGCTGCAAACAGTCCCGCCGCGCCTGCGCCGATGATGATTATTTTTGCCAAACATCATTCTCCTTTTCTGGTTTTCCGCTTATTCCTCCCGACAAGCGGCACGTTTACGAAAACAAATCGTCGGGATAAAGCGTGTGCATCGCCTCTGCGGTGCAGTGCATACTGTCGTAGAAATCATTTTCGGTCAAGCCGCATTCCGCCGGGTCGTAAGAACCGGCCAGCGGTACATCCAGCTCACTCGCCAGCGCACGGAACACTTGTTCCGTCTGCAAAACGCCTTCATAGCCGCTGTTCTCTCGGGCCATTACCTCATAAAACTCCGGGTGAAACGGCGTCAGCATCAGCGCCACCTCGCAGCCGTCCTGCTTCATTCGGCACACAAATGCTTTCAGCTGGGTCAGAAGCTGGTCGGATATCCCGTCAAAATTGCGTGCAAATTCCGGCATCAGCTGCTTGACATCTTGTAAGTTTTGCCGCAAATACCCCGAGTCCGGCGTGCGGTAGTATACCCCGTAGCCATAGCTGCCATCCGCACGGCGCATGTTGCTTTCTGCAAAAAATTGCGTGGTCGCCACGGGGTCACGCATGGCAATTTGCCCGCTCATCAAATAGTTTAAACTGCTTTGAAAATAGGGCACGGAAAAAATTTGCAATTTCTTTTCCAGCTTTTGCTGCAACAGCTGGTTATCGTCGGTTTGGATAGCCGTTAAGCCTTCTTCGTCACAAAAGGCAAGGTATCCTTCTGTCATAGCACGTTTCTCTTGCACCCCTTCGCTGATGAACCAGCTGTCGAGCACCAAAACCACACGCTTGGGCGAAAAGCCATTTTCACGCGCCAGTTCATACAGAGAGATACAGTCGCGCATGTCCGCGCCCGTCATGCCCCCGCAAAAGGTATTCGGGTCGCCCGTCACGTCGGCGCTCAGCTGCATACTGTGCGAAGAACCCAATACCAATGTGTCAATCGGCTGTGTACGCAGCGGAAGATAGCACCGCATCAGTGCGCGGTCGTCCATATTGGCTAAGTTGGCAGCGTTTTCGCCGCGCGCCATAATCTCGGCCACCTTTTGCTCATAATCGTCCCGAATAACGTTGCCGGGGTCAGAATACCAGTTAATGCCCATAACCAAAAGCATCAGCGGCAAAAAGCAGGCGGCCGCCTTGATGATTCGTTTCATGTCCGCCTCCTCTTAAAAGCCAAAGTAAATAAACGACGATGTGCCCATTTTGCCAAACGCCAAAACCAGCACTGCCACGCCATAGTACAGCGCCATGCGCGGCCAAACAGGCAGCGTGCGCATCCATGCGCCGGTGTGACAGCCCGCCTTTGCGGCACGCCACTCCACCCACTCACATAAAACGATGCACACCAGCAGTAAAAGGCCGATCACACGTCCAATGCCCATGCTCTTTAAGGTTTCAATAACGGTTCCCGGCGCAAGCAGCGCTTCCAGCCATCCAAAGGGAAGGCGTGCATAGACGGTAAGGGCATCCGCCATGGTCGGTGCACGGAAAAACACAATGCAGCTGGTAAACAGCAGATAAACCACCACAATTTGTACCACACGGCGAAATACCACAGCGCCCTTCGTGGGATTCTGCGGCCACAGACGCGCGCGCATCGGCCCCGTCCAACGGCCTATCACCATGTAAACGCCGTTTAACAAGCCCCATACCGCAAAGCCCAAGCCGGAGCCGTGCCAAATACCGCTCACCAAAAACACAATCAGCGTGTTGCAGGCAGTGCGCACCGCACCACAGCGGCTGCCGCCAAGCGGAAAGTACAAATATTCCCGAAACCATCCGGTCAACGAGTTGTGCCATCTTGCCCAAAGGTCACGATAATTGCTTGCGGCAAACGGGCGCGAAAAGTTTTCCATCACGGGAATGCCCAGTGTTTTTGCAATGCCGATGGCAATATCGGAATAGCCCGAAAAATCGCAGTACAGCTGGTAGGAGTACAGCAGCACTGCCAGCAGCAGATATGGACCGGTGTAGTGCTGCAAATCAGTAAACACAATATTTACAATGCCCGCCAGCGTATCGGCAATGACAAACTTTTTAAAAAAGCCCCACAAAATACGGGACATTCCTTGCGAAAATACTTCGTAGTCAAAGGGCTTTTCGTTCGCAATCACTTTGCCCAGCCCATCCCCGCGCTCGATTGGGCCGGAGGAGATCAAGGGAAAAAAGCTTGCAAAAGCAAAAAAATGAACGGGATTTTTGATGGGCGGATATTTGCGCCGGTACTGGTCAATTAAATAGCCCATCACCAAAAACGTGTAAAAGCTTACGCCCAACGGCATGGTACCCACAGCGTACTTAAACACACACAGGCCCGCCAGCGGGAGTCCCAAACCGGCCGCCAGCAGCGCTGTACGCTGCTTTGTCCGCTCCAGCAGCCATCCCGCGCCGTAGCTCCATGCGCACACCGCCAAAAGCCACAGCATATTCTTCCAGCCCGCCTGAATGTAAAATACTGCGTTGGCGGCCGCCACCAAGGGCACACGCCAGCGCACAGGCAAGCGATAATACAAAATGAGAAAAACAAGAAAAAACGCAATAAACTGCACAGACTGAAACGCCATAACGTGCCTCCCTCGTTGCAAAATAACGCGGCATACATCGCATTATGCACTGTATGCCGCTTTGTGCCTTACAAGGCTCATTGATATTGCTGTGCCAGCGTCAAAGCCATCATCTCCAAGGGAGGATACTGGTTCAGCTCCGGCGTTTTAATCACGGTGTCGAGCAGCTGACGCACCACCCACGCCGCCTTTTTGTCACGAATGCCTAAAACCGCCAGCTGACCGGTGGTAATGGCGAGATCGCCCACACGGTAGGGGTCGCCCGAACGGTACAAGCGGTCAAACAGCTCTGCTTGCCCTGCCCAGCGCTCGTCCTTTAACTGCAATGTGCGCACGGCTGCGCCGTAGTCAAACTCCGGCATTGCACTGAGCATCATTTTCAAATCGTACTCATTATCGGGCAGCGTCTGCATCTCTGCAAGCTTGTCCATCGCCGCCAGCGTAGCCGCAAAAACAGAAGAAAAGCCCAGCCGTTCACACACCGTGTTGTAATGAGAATTGCAAAGACGCAAAAAGCACCACCAGCGTGTTTCCATTGTGCAGGGCACCTTGGCCAAAATGCCCAGTTCCGGTGTCCCTTTTAAAATACCGAACGGTGTCAGCGCCCCTTGCGCCACTAAGGGTGCAAGAGCCTGCGGACGAGACGACAGCAAAATATTTTGCAGCGCACCGCGCACCACGGGTGCCTGTACCTTTTTCACACCGTCAATGGCGGCTGCCGCCGCTTTATAAGTATCACTTTCAATCGCGCAGTTTCTTGCTGCCGCTGCCACAAATAACGCCAGCACACGCGCCGGAGACGCCTTGTAAAAATTGGCCGCATCAGGCATCACCCCGCGCAGCACGCCTTCCTCCAGCGTATACTCTCTTGATCTATCCTGTGTATGTTCCATTTCCAAGTACGCCCCTTTTCCAGGTTTCCCCCCTATTATACCAAAAAAAATCAGAATAGTGTTTATTTTTTTGAAATTTTTTTATATAATATTTTCTAAAGAGGTGAACGTGATATGAATGGATTCAACAGCAACCTATTAAACGGCAAAACAAAGCTTCATTTTATTGGCATCGGCGGAAGCGGAATGTTCCCGCTGGTAGAAATTCTTCACGCAGTCGGCTATACCATTACCGGCTCGGATATGGGCGAAGGCGATATTCTGGAGCGGGAACGCGCGATGGGCATTCCTGTTTTCCACGGCCATCGGGCAGAAAACGTGCGTGACACAGAGCTGGTGGTGTACAGCGCCGCCATCCCCCCTGAAAACCCTGAGCTTTTAGAGGCACAGCGCCTTGGTATTCCTGCCGTAGAACGCAGCGTGCTTTTGGGCTACGTTGCCAACACCTACCCCCACCCCATCTGCATCGCAGGAACACACGGAAAAACCACCACCACCGCCATGACTTCGCAAATTATGATCAGCGCCGGTACCGATGCTTCGGCCATCATTGGCGGAAAGCTGCCGCTGATTGATGCCTACGGACGATACGGCGCCGGACGGGAAATTGTGGTGGAGGCTTGTGAGTATCACAACACGTTCCTGCATTTGATTCCGTATGTATCCGTCATTTTAAATATTGACGCCGACCATTTGGAGTTCTTTGGCTCCATGGACAATCTAAAGCAGTCGTTCCGCCGCTTCGCGCTTCTCACCGAGCACGCCATTGTGGCAAATCTCGACGACGCCAATACCCGCGAGGTGCTGGAAAGTGTTGACCGCAACGTTATCACTTTTGGCATTGATACCTCGGCGGAGTTTCAAGCGGTTCATGTAACCGAATATCGCCCCTCGTTCTTCTCGTTTGATGTGGTGGAAAGAGGGGTGCAAACGGCTCACATTCGGCTGTCTGTTCCCGGGCGTCACAACGTTTACAACGCCTTGGCCGCTTATGTTTGCGCTTCTATGTTCGGCTGTACCTCAGAACAATGCAAAGAGGGCTTGGAAGCATTCCGCGGCGCTGGCCGGCGCTTTGAAATTCTGGGGGAAAACAAGGGCGTTACGATTGCAGACGACTATGCGCATCACCCCACGGAACTGGAAGCCACACTTTCCAGCGCCGTCAAAATGGACTACCGCAAGGTGTGGGCGGTCTTTCAGCCCTTCACTTATTCCCGCACGCAAATGCTGCTGGATGATTTTGCCCGCGTTCTTTCCATGGCGGATCATGTTGTGCTTACCGAAATCATGGGCAGCCGCGAAAAAGCAGAAGACTATGACATCCGCACGGAAGATTTAGCCAAAAAAATTCCCGGCAGTGTGTGGTTTTCCACATTTGAGGAAGTGACAGCCTATGTCATGGAACATGCACAGCCCGGCGATTTGGTGATTACTCTGGGCTGCGGCGATATTTACAAAGCTGCTAAAATGATGTTAAAAGCTGAATAATCCACATTCAAAGCCCCGCCTTGCAAGTTGTAAGGCGGGCTTTTCTTGGAAGCTTGTTTTGAAATTTTTGCAGGTTTCTCTAAAAAATTGCATTGACAGAAAGCAAAAAAGTGTGATATACTTTTCCCATCGGTTAGCTTTAACTAACCACTTGACCTTTTCTTGTTTTATGTCCGCGCTCAACCATAAAACAATTTCATGGAAAACGGTCTGCTCTTACTTTTGGTTTTTTTGTGCAGTAAAGCCCGCAGCTTACATGAGCTGCGGGCTTTACTGCTTATCATTCATTTTCTTCATCCAAACCAAAACTAACGTTCAGCGCATGGTTCACACGCCTTAACTCCGTCTGGCTCAGTTTTCCGGCACGCTCACGCAAGCGGCGCTTGTCCAGTGTGCGAATTTGTTCCAGCAGCACCACACTGTCGCGTGTCAGGCCGCCGCTTCCCGCCTTTAAGCCGATGTGAGTAGGCAGATGGCTTTTATCTTGTTTTGAGGTGATGGCCGCCGCAATCACCGTAGGGGAAAAGCGGTTTCCAACGTCATTTTGTACAATAAGTACCGGACGTACTCCCCCTTGTTCCGAACCCACTACCGGGCTTAAATCGGCATAAAACACTTCCCCTCGGTGTACCTCTCGCTGTTCCATACGCTGCATCCTCCCGTCTCATTTCTTCTGACAGGATTATGTGCAAAGCAGCGACGGTTTAAACATGGCTTACAAAATCTTTTGTCCGTTAATTTCCAGCCGGAAATTCAATTGCAGACGTTTGGCCGCTTTATTGCAAAGCAGCATTCGATCCATAAAAATTTCAAAATAATCGGGTATGGGGGAAATCTCGGTGTCAATGTGCAGCTCCAGCAGAATCTCCCGCTGCTCGGCTAAAATGCGTGTTGCCGCCTTTTCCACCGAATAATTCACTCTGTCGTGAATATCAAACAGCTCGCGGTCTTTGCCGCGCACACGGGTACGGCGCACATCTGTTTTATCGGCCAAAATCAGCGCCGCCGCCACTTCATTCACAGGGTAAGCCGTGCTTTCGTCGTGATTGCCGATGGCGGAACAAATTACCGCTATTTCGCTGGCGTCCATTCCCATCTTATCCAAAATGCGAAACGCCATCACCGCGCCGGACTGCGCGTGGTCAATGCGGTTGATCACATTGCCGATATCGTGCATATATCCGGCAATCCAAGCAAGCTCACACAAGCGCGCCGGATAGCCAAGGTCGGTTAAAATTTTTTCTGCCACATGGGCGACGCGCGTCACATGGGCAAAGCTGTGCTCGGTGTACCCCATTTCTTTTAACGAATCGTCTGCCGCCTCAATGTAAGTGCGAATTTGTGGATTCTCTTTAATTTTTGCAGCTGTAATCATTCTTTTTTGTCCTCCAAAACAACAAATGCACAAGCGTATTCCCCTTCATGGGTCAAAGACAGGTGCGCTCTCCAACCGCGCCGAGACATCAGCTCTTGTGCGCGTCCGCTGAACGCAAAATAAGGTGCACCCTGTTCATTGCGCAGTGCCTGTACCTCGGCCAAACTAAATTCATGCAGGATTCCGGTTCCAAGCGCTTTTCCAAACGCCTCTTTCGCGGCAAAATTAGCCGCCAGCACCTCGGCACGCTGGCCGCGCGCTTCAAACAGCGCACGCTCCTCATCACCAAACACCCTCTGTTTAAAGTGGTCGCTTTGAGCCGCGCGCTCCATGCGCGCGATGCAAACCATATCCATTCCAATTCCTACGATTGCCATAACCGGATTCCTTCCCATATGCCGACGGCACATTCTTACTATACCGCTGCCGCATTATTTTGCAAAGCAAAAAACCTCGAAAAACAGGTAAATTTTTCGTCAATCTCTGCCTCTTGTTTGTCACACAAAACCGCCTGCCGCAATCATACGGCAGGCGGTACATCTCTTTTTTTTTAGAAACGCCTTCATTAGTTTTCACGTTTCTGTTAGTTATTTTCGGGCACCAAAACGCCATAGCTTCCGTTCTTTCTGCGGTAAACCACTTGAACGCTGTCGGTATCGGCATCGCGATACAGGAAGAATGCGTGTCCCAGCATATTCATCTGCAAAATGGCTTCTTCCACGGTGCAGGGCTTCACGATGAAGTGTTTCTCACGAATGACGTCATACTGCTCATCCACAGGATCGCCGCTCGTGTACTCCTGCGCGATATAATCCTGCACGGCGGGTTGGCAAACGCGGTTTTCCAGCTTTTTGCGGTTTTTAATGATACGTCTTGTCAACAAATCCAACGCAGAATCAAACGCTTCTTCCATCCGGTCGCCAGACTTCTCGGCACGGCTGGCAAACCCTTTATCGCGCACTGTGATTTCCACAGTCTGCCAGTCTTTTTCTACCGTCACCGTCACTTGTGCCTGTGCATCATCGCTGAAAAACTTGTCCAACTTGGCAAGCTTTTTTTCCACTCTCTCTAAAAAGGCCTCTTTCAGGGTGACCTTACGACCTGTGCAAGTAATCTTCATAAACCGTGCCTCCTTTTCGGGTTGAGAAAGCCGTAACTTTCTCTGACTTCAGTATAGCACTTCACCGTTTGATTTTCAAGCACTTTATCGCCTTTTTGAACAGTTTTTTAAAAAATATTCTGTGTATTTTTATCTTTTTATCACAAAACAATCGAACATTTCTCACATTTGCTTGCTTTTCAGGCTATTTCTGCGCATGAAAAAAGGCGCTTGCAGCCGCGGGCTGCAAACGCCTGATGCAAACGGCATCAATGATAAAAACAAAGCGGTGTTTAACCGCGGCGGCGAGAATACCCGCCCCCGCGACGTGCTTCCGTCACGCGGCGCAAATCGGACATTTTCTCCTCACTGCGCGATTTAAACTGGCTCATCATATCCTCAAAGGACATATTGCCCTGAGGCGCAGACGGGCGCGGCTGCCACACACGACCCGTATCGGCGCGGGTCGGCTTGGGGCGCGGTTCCGTGCGCTTCATGCTCAGCGCAATCTTTCCGTCCTCGGAAATATTCATCACCTTTACTTTCACATCCTGACCCTCAGTGAGAACATCACTCAGCTCTTGAATGTACTCGTTCGACACCTCAGAAATATGTACCATACCAGTCTGTCCGCCGGGCAGCGAAACAAACGCGCCGAACTTCTTCACTCCTGTTACTTTTCCCTCCAGGATGCTTCCTACCTCAACTCCCATAAACCCGTAAAAACTCTCCTTTAAATGAATGATAAAAAACGGACGGCCAACCCATCAGGCATTACTTGCCCGACATATCAATATACACGCGCTCATCAGGGCGCACATACCCCAGCTTCTCTCTGGCCATGCGCTCCATGTAAGCGGCCTCATCACCAGCCTCCACAATTCGCTGAAGCTCCTGATTTTCCGCCTGTTGTGCCTGTACCTGTTGGGTCAGATTCTCTAACTGCTGACGTTTTGAAACAATATCCATCTGAACAGAGATAAAGGTCACTGCCAGATAAATACAAATGCCGGCAATTAAAAAGCGCAGCGCTGTCGCAGGCGTAAAAAAATGCTTCCGCCTTTGCTTCGTTCGCAAGCGCGGCGCCTCCCTTCCTCGTTGAAATTCACGGTGATGCTTCTACATCGCCATGATATGAATTATACAACACCTTGGCAGTGTTTTGCAAGCGCGACTTTTGTTTTTTTTCACGATATTTACAATGTTTTTCGCAAAAAGCCTGCTTTTTACGCAAAACGGCCCCATGTACAGGCTTCCAAACTCGTTTTGCACCTACTTTCACAGGCCGAAACAACAGCCTGCGCCACCGCTTTGCCACCGGCTCCAAGAGCGTATGACACAGTAAAAACGCGGATACACATGCCGCGGCATCATACCAGCGCACAAAGCCCGCATAAAAACGCATGGAGGCGGCGCTGCGCAGCAAAAATGCACCGAACGTAAAAACCAGCACATCAGCCAAAAAGCGCGTCACGCCGCGCCAGCCAAACAAAAAGCCGAATAAACAATAGCCCACACATAAAAGTGCGCCCAGTCCGGCGGAAAATACGACATCGCGCAGCGCCATGCCGGGCGTCAGCCCTGCTACCATCAGCGCATCATCCTTTTCCAAAGAGAATTGCCGGCTTCCTTCACCTTGGTGTATTGCACGAACTCAATTTCTCCGCTGACGCGAATTTCGCCCTCTTTAACGCTCAGCTCGTTCACTCGCAGATTTTTGCCGCCCACGTTTAACCTTCCGCAAACGGTGTCCATGCAAACGCCTGTTTCATCACAAGACACCACCTCTTTCACGCCCGTTACCGTCATAGCCGTGCGCTCTTGTAAAATAACATGGTGATTCTGCGCTGTGCGCTCTTTGCCCTTTTCCGGTGCAATGCTGATTGTATTCATCTTTCTGCCCTCCGCTTCGTGTTTCATCACTTCATGTATATGCAAACGCGGCGGACAATATCCCTTTTTTACTCCTCGGCAGCCGGTGCCTGTCCCTCGGAAAGCACCACATACATTTCACGCGCCAAGTCCTTGCCCATCGGCGCGTCGGTGGAAACTACTTTCACCTGAATGGGGCGCTGCCCAAACGTGACCTCAATAATGTCTCCGGGCTTTACGGCGTAGCTGGCCTTCACCTGCCGGCCATTTACCATAATGCGTCCTGCGTCGGCCACTTCATTTGCCACAGTGCGGCGCTTGATTAAGCGGCTCACCTTTAAAAACTTATCAATTCTCATTCTACTCTCCCTATTGCTGTAACATGATGTAAAAATGCGCGGCCTGAAACCGTTCAAGCCGCGCGTGTGTCTTGTGTTTGATTATTTGCCCGAAACGGCGTCTTTCAGCGCCTTGCCGGCCTTGAAAGCGGGCACTACGCTTGCCGCAATTTGAATGGTCTCTTTCGTGCGGGGGTTCAGACCGGTACGGGCCGGGCGCTCGCGGGTTTCAAATGTGCCGAAGCCAACCAAAGACACCTTATCGCCTGCTTTCAGCGCATCGGTAATTCCTTCCAAAACAGCGCTCACTGCTTTTTCTGCATCCTTCTTGGAAAGGTTTGCCTCTGCGGCCACTTTTGCAATCAGTTCAACTTTCGTCATAGTCTAATCCTCCGAATTTTTATAAGTGATAAACGTTTCGTTTCGACATCGCCTTTTGCGCAGGCAATATCCCTATGTTAACAAGATTCCTCTTGTAACAGCGTATCTTTTTGCGGCTCAGCGCATTTTTTTGCCGCCTGCACAAAGGCAGTGTTCACGCGCTCCAAAGCCTGCTCGGCATCCACATCCAAAAGGCGGGCATAGCCTGCGGTACAAAACAGCACTTCGCCGATAGCGGGCTCTGCCGTTTCCTTGGAGGCGGTTTGCAAGCGCTCCACCGCGCCCAAAAGAGCCTGCTTTGCCTGCTGCGGGTCGGTAATTCCAACGCCGTGTGCCGCCGCACGTTTTTGCAGCTTCTGCGCCCGCACTGCTGCGGGAAGCGCCGCGGGCACGTCGTCCAAATCGACGGCAAGGCTTTCGCGGTGCTTTTCGGCACGCTTAATCTGCTCCCAGTTGCGCAGCGCCTGCTCAGGGTCCGCCACTTCAACGCTTCCGAAAATATGCGGATGGCGTGCAATCAGCTTTTTGCAAATGCCGGTGCAGACATCCTGCCAGGAAAAGGCCTGCTGCTCCTGCTCCATCTGCGTGTGCAGCACAACCTGGAGCAAAACATCGCCCAGCTCCTCACACAGCAAATGGGAATCTTTCTGGTCAATGGCGTCGGCTACCTCATACGTTTCCTCGATGAAGTTTTTGCGAATGGACTCATGCGTCTGCACCTTATCCCACGCGCAGCCTTTTTCGGGGTCGCGCAAAAGCGCTACAATCCGCAATAAATCTTCTATGGTATACGTTTCGCGGTTGAGCAAATCTTCCACAACATTCCCGCCTTTCCAAAACACCTTTCGTAATTTTACATGAAGCAGCGCTACTTTTCAAGAGTTTTTCCTGCTTTTCCTCAAAATAAGCACCGTTTTTTAAAAAATCAAACACCCGATTCTTTCTGCTCGGAATCTGTCGGCTCACTTTTCTGTGTGCCGAACACCACCGCGCGTATCATCGGCCGATTCAAACTTCTGCCCGCAGCAAGAACAAAAGGTGGCATCCTTGCTTACCTCCGCGCCGCAGCGCATACAGATTTTCTCCATGCGCACGTCACGGCTTTCCTCGGCTTGCTCTGCGGTCACCTGTGCCAGCTGTTCTTCCGCCTGTGCCACAGCTTGCAGGTACTTTTTCACCAGCTGGTCGTTCGATTCTCCGTTTTTATGCAAAGAATACACCAAAGCCCCCAGCTGACGCTGTGTTTTGGCCAAGTGGCGCTCCGCGGCCAAAACATCCATTTTATGTTTTCCTTTATCCGTCAAATCTTTGGTCGTTTTAACGGCTGCGTCAGCCAGCACCGACGCACTTTGTTTTAAAAATTCAAAATCCAGCATTGCAAATCCACTCCTTTTTCAAGTGCATATTTCAGCCTAAAAACTCACGCAGCATCGAGTCTTTGGGCATCCATTCTTTGGAAATCGGAGCGCAAAGCGCAAAGCGCTGCGCCAAATCATCCATGCTGCTTTTCCAAATGCTTTCTTCCGGCAGCATCGTGCTCATTTCGTGTACAGCGGCTGCCAGACAGCCCGGCTCATAAGAGAAGCTGGTGTCCAGCAGCAAATCGGCCTCGTTTTTAAACACTTTGATGTTGCGGTCCTCACCGTCGCATACCGCCTGCCACATGGCAAAGGTTTTTTCGGGTGCATGGCCGCGGAACTGCCAGTCACGCACCAAGCGCCGTGCCAAACGCACGTCGCGCGTGGGCAGAATTCTTTGTCCGCCCAGCGAATATTCCTCGCGCAAGCCTGCATAGATGCGGTATACACTGCTGTGCGGCAGCAGCTGGGTCAAGCGCGGGTTAAGCGCATGAATGCCTTCAATGACAGCCACGCCGTCATCTACTTCCACGGGAACGGTTCCCATCCGGCGTGTCTCCCGCCGAAAATCGAAATCGGGAATTAGGGTTTTCCCCGTTTCGGCCAGCTCTTTCAGGCAGTGGTTAATGGCGCCGATGTCCAAAGCGTCTACGCTTTCATAGTCGGGCTCGCCGCTGGGCAGCTTGGGGTAGTCCTGCACATCCTTGAAAAAGTTATCCAACGAAATCACAGCCGATTTCATACCGCGGCTGCACAGCTCCTGTGCAATTTTATGAGCCGTTGTTGTTTTGCCGGACGAGGACGGCCCGGTCAGCATCACAACGCGAACGCCGCTTTGCTGAATATTCGTCACCGCGTGATGAATACGCTCTTGATAGTCATTTTCACAGTAATCCACAAAAATGCGCGGCACCTCTGCGGCAACGTTCAAAAGGCCCAATTCAACCAGACGTTTCGGAATCCAAATCAAAGAATTTCCCATAAAAAGCACGAACCCCCTCTTTTTTCTCTAAAATCCGGTCAAAATCCTTCACATATTCGGTCGGATATTTAAAATTAAAAATGCGTTCAATGCGCCCTTCGGGTGCCACCAACTTGGTAGAGCCGCCCGCACCAATGGATAAAATGGTATGCAGCTCCTCCATGATAAACACATTATAAAGGCCGATAAAGCCAGGTTTACAGTATCCTGTGTTCTCTAAATTCTGCAGCGTTCCCTTTTGACGGTACAAATAATACGGCTCATAGTTTTTTCCATCCAGCAGCTCACACGCTTCCAGCATCCGCGCAACATCCGCCTCCGGGCTTTGCTCACCGTCGATCACAAGGTTGGAGGCACGTTTCATTGTCAAAGTATGAACCGTAATATTCTCCGGCTCCAGCGCAGCAACCCCACGCAGACTTTCGGCAAAGCCCTGCACAGTGTCCTGCGGCAAACCGGCAATCAAGTCCATATTAATATTTCGATGCCCCGCACGGCGTGCTGCGGCAAAGCAGTCCAAAATATCCTGCGCCGTGTGCTTGCGGCCAATTGCCGCCAGCACGCGGTCGGACAAGGTTTGCGGATTGATGGAAATTCTTGTGGCGCCCAGCTCATAAATCAGCGCGAGCTTTTCCTCATCTGTACAGTCGGGGCGGCCCGCCTCCACGGTGTACTCACGCACTTTGGACAAGTCGAAATTCTCTTTCACCGCCTGCATCACGCGCCGCAGCTGCGCCGCGCTGATAGCCGTGGGTGTGCCTCCGCCGATGTAAATGGTTTCCAAGCGCAGATGCAGGCTTTCCATCAGCCGGGCCGTCTGCGCAATCTCTTGGAGTAAGCATTCCACATAAGGCTCCATCAATGCACCGGACTGCTGGGTAGTGCGTGAAACAAAGCTGCAATAGCTGCACCGCGACGGACAAAAAGGAATGGAAATATACACGCTCACACTGCGCGGAAGGCTCATGGCGCGCACCGGCGCTTGGTGGGCTTCAATTCGTTCTGCGAGCGCCAGCTTTTGCGGAGAAACGAAGTGACGGCGCAGGAAAAAGTCCTTCACCTGCTCTTCCTCTAAGCCCTTGCGGCGCAAGTCGTGCAAAAGGTGCACCGGGCGTACACCGGTCAGCATTCCCCAAGGGGGGGCAATGCCTGTCATGTCCCGCAGCAGGCAAAACAGCATTCGGCACACTTGATACTCCAAGGTTTCATCCGGTTGATACGGCTCTTTGCAAAACGCTTTTCCCTGTTTGCAGCGCACAGCGCACCACACCCATTTGGCCGTACACGACACCCACACCGCTTCTTGACTGGCCGAAGGGCGGCACTTTGCCATATTCAGCCGCGGGAAAAACAAACGCGCCACATGTTCGGCTTCATAAGTGGAGGAAAGCCCCCGTGCAAAAAACTCCATACAATTCTCCTTATACCCCGGCAAATTCTTGCAGATAAGGGTTTTGTGCGCGCTGCACATCCATGGTAGAAAAATCGTTGTGGCCCGGCAGTACCTGCACATTCTCTTTCACGGTGCGGCACAAACGCTCGAGGCTCTTGCGCATTGCATTTGGATTGCTCGTGTCTAAATCGGTGCGTCCGATGTCACCCGCAAACAGCGTGTCTCCCGTAAACATCACGTCATCACACAGCAGACAGACACATCCCTGCGAATGGCCGGGTGTATAAAGCACCTTTACTTCGGCGCTTCCCACGGAAATTGTCTGCTCGTCACGATAAAATTCATCCACCAGTTCCGGCGTCAGGGGATGCAGCTGCGTTCCGCGGGCTTCCCCTTCGCCCAAAAACACTTTCGCGCCTGTTGCTTCGCGCAATTCTTTGACTGCGCCCACATGGTCAAAATGGCCGTGCGTCAAAAGGATATGCGTCAGCTTTGCGCCCTCGCGCTCCAAAATGTCCAAATACTGCCCGCAGCTTGCGGCGGGGTCAATCACAGCCGCACTCCCCTGCTCATCCAGCAGCACAAAGGTATTGGTAAACAGGGGAATCGGCCCCCGTAAATGTAATACTTTCATTATTGTTTCTCCTATTTATTTCCAATCATCTGTTTCAATTACAATCGTAACAGGCCCATCGTTGACCAGCTCAATCTGCATGTCTGCGCCAAATGTGCCCGTTTGCACGCCCGCCAGCCCCGTTTTCCGCAATTCTTCTACAAAGCGGTCATAAGCGCCGTCCGCCAACGGCGGTTTTGCAGCGCGCACGAAACTGGGGCGGCGCCCCTTTTTGGTGTCGGCATACAGCGTAAAATTAGAAACCACCAGCGCTTCCAGCCCGAGCTCCTGCGCAGAGAGGTTCAGCTTGCCCTGCTCATCCTCAAAAATACGCAGCTCGGCACATTTTTTTGCCAGCTTTTCACAGATATCAAAGCTGTCTGTATCCTGCACACCCAGCAAAATCATCAGCCCTCTGCCGATGCTGCGGGTTTCTGCCGCGTTGATGGTTACGCTTGCGCGCTTTACGCGCTGAATTACTGCTTTCATTTCATTCAAACGTCATACGCGCTGCACGCTGGTGACGCCTTCCACCTTTCTCATTTTTGTAATCACGGAATTGAGATGCTCGGTATTGTTGATGCCGATGGTAAGCGAAACGGCGGCGCGGCCATCGTTCAAGCGGCGCGCCTGCATGGCATAGCAAGGCAGACGCATGTCGGCAATCAGCACCGTAATATCCATCATCAAGCCTTCGCGGTCGATGGCCGATATCTCCAGCGAGGAAGTAAAGCTTTCCTTCACATTCTCCGCCCAATGCGCACGAACCCAGCGCGGTGCATCTTCTCCCTCAAGACCCATTTTAGCATTGATGCAGTCGGCTTTGTGGATGGAAACGCCAAACCCGCGTGTGACAAACCCCACAATGGCGTCGCCGGGCAGCGGGTTGCAGCATTTCGCAAATTTCGTCAGGCAGTTGTCGATGCCTTCCACAATGACGCCGCCGCTGGCCTTTTCCGTTTTTTCCGGCACTTTGACTTCGGCGGGCGGGGCCGGGGCTTTATCCAGCTTGGCATACTCTTCCTTAATTTTCATCATCAGGCGCGACATCTGCAAGCCGCCGTATCCCAATGCGGCATACATTTCGTCCACGCTGTTCATGCGCTGACGGCGTGCCATATCGCGCATAAATTCGTCGTACCGGTCGGCGGGAATGTTAATCAGATTACGCCGCAGCTCTTTTTCCAAAGCCGCTTTGCCCTCCGCCATATTTTCTTCTTTGCGCTCTTTTTTAAACCAGTTGCGAATTTTATTTTTCGCTTCGCCGGTGCGCACAATATTCAGCCAGTCGCGGCTGGGGCCTTTGTCTTTCGGCCCCATAATAATTTCAATAATTTCGCCCGTGGCCACCTTGTGGTCAATCGGGGTCATGCGGCTGTTGACTTTTGCGCCAATCATGCGGTTGCCGACGGCAGAGTGGATGGCATAGGCAAAGTCAATCACGGTTGCACCGGCAGGCAGGTTGATAACATCCCCCTTCGGCGTGAAGGCAAATACCTCCTCCGGCAGCAGCTCGGATTTAATATCGTGCAGCAAGTCGCCTGCATCGTCTGTTTCGCGCTGACTTTCCAGCAGCTGACGAACCCAGGCCACACGGTCATCAATTTTATCCTTTGCCGTTACGCCCGCCTTGTACTTCCAGTGGGCAGCCACGCCGTACTCGGCAGTATGGTCCATCTCCCAAGTGCGAATCTGCACTTCAAACGCGATGCCCTCATGGCCGATTACGGTTGTGTGCAGCGATTGATAGCCGTTGGGCTTGGGCGTGGAAATATAGTCTTTAAAGCGGCTAGGAATGGGGTGGTACATATCGTGAATAATGCCCAGCGCGTTGTAGCATTCCCCCACAGTATCCAAAATAATGCGCACGGCATATACGTCATAAATTTCCTCGAAGTCACGGTTTTGCTGATACATCTTGCGGTAAATGCCGTAGACGCTTTTCACGCGCTTTTTGATGTAAAACTTTTCCAAACCGTTTTCTTTCAGCCGCTCGCCAATTTTATCGGCAATGCCGCCGATAAAGCTTTCGGCATCCTCATTTTTTTCCAAATGGCTGCAAATGCTTTTGTAAGCAAATGGGTCGAGGTAGTAGATACTGCGGTCCTCAAGCTCCTCTTTAATGTTGGAAATACCCAGGCGGTGTGCGATGGGGGCATAGACTTCCATGGTTTCCTGTGCTTTAAACAAGCGCTTTTTTTCCGGCCATGCATCGCCGGTGCGCATATTGTGCAGCCGGTCGCACAATTTAATCAGCATGACGCGCACGTCATTGCTCATCGCCATCAGCATTTTGCGCAGGTTTTCCGCCTGCTGCTCCTCCACGGAAGAAAACTTGATGCGTGTCAGCTTGGTCACGCCGTCCACCAGCAGTGCAACGTCGCCGCCGAATTCATTTTTCAGCGTTTCCAAAGAAACGGTGGTATCTTCTACAACATCATGCAGCAGAGCTGCCACAATGCTGTCGGTATCAAGCCCCAAATCGGCCACTAAACAGGCAACCGCCAGCGGATGGCTGATATAAAGCTCTCCCGAGAGGCGGCGCTGGTCGCCATGTGCCTTTTCGGCCATTCGATAAGCTTTCGCTATTTTTTCAAGGTCGTACTGCCGTCCCGATTCCTGAATGCTGTGTAGCAGGTCATCGTAAGTTTTGACAGTTTCTTTGCGGTCGGCATAAATCATAACTGCTCTTGTCCCCCCTGTGTCAGCGCACGCAATACCGGCGCGGCAGACAAATCCTTTTTTTCTGTAACAGGCATCGCACGCCAAACAGCAATCCCCTGTCCGTTCACGGCACACTCCACCAGGGAAAGCTGTTCCAGCGCCGTCAGTGAAATCAAAATTTTACCGGCCTGTTCCTCGCCCAGCTTGGCAAATACGGGCCGCAGATCCGCAGCCGGAATGCCGGCCTGAGAACCGGTGATCATGCGGTACACTGCCGCCGTTTCCATTCTTTGCGGCAGCAGCTGTTCACGCTGCTGAGGCGTTGGCTTCGCCCCGTACTGAACCGCCTCGCACAGCTCTGCCAACGCTGTGTGGCTGCCGTTCATTTGGCTGGGACGTAAATCCACCAAACGAGCCGACACCATTGGGCCGTTTTTTCCCTCATATACTGAAAGAGAAACCACAGCATCCACATTTGCCCCTGCACCGTAAACGAGCTGAGCGGGTGAAGTGCCGAACAATACGGCGTAAAGCACACAGTCCCCACTGCGCAGCTTCACCCGGCAGTGACGGCCATCCCCAACGGCATACACGCCTTCAACCAGTGCATTTTGGAACAAAAACAGCGGCGCGGGATTTCCGTTTCCAAACGGCGCCAGCATCTCCAGCGCCCGCACCTGTTCTTCGTTCACGAGCTGCGGCGGCAGTACGCTGTCAATCACAATGGGTGCATGATGCACAATGGTGTGATGTTCTGCCGCCCAAGCGTTGACGGCTGCGCGGAATGCTTCCAGCTTCTCCTCACGCACGGAAAGCCCCGCAGCGGCGGCATGGCCGCCAAAGCCCAAAAGATGTTCGGAGGCAGAGGCAATGGCATCATAAAGGGAAATACCCGGAATGCTTCTGCCGGAGCCTTTCCCATCGCCATTTTCGTCAATGGAAATCACAATGGCGGGCTTGCCGAAACGTTCTACCAGCCGGGAAGCCACGATACCGATGACTCCTTGGTGCCAGCCTTTGCCCCACACGACAATCATGCGTTCTTTTTCATAACCGCTGTTTTGCGCAATTTGGTCAAAAATCTGGGCTGCAATCTCCTGCTCCGTCTTGCGGCGCTCGTTGTTTTGTTCAATCAGGTCGTGTGCAATCTCCTCGGCTTCGTCCTCATCTTCGCACAGCAAAAGCTGCAAAGCGGCCGTTGCGTCCTTCATGCGGCCCGCGGCATTCAGCTTTGGTGCAATCGCATAGGAAATGCTCTCCGCCGTCAGCGGTTTGCCGTCCAGCCCACAGGCCGAGGCCAACGCACGCAGACCCGGCCTCTCGCTGTCCTGCATCAGCTCTAACCCTGCTTTTACCAAGGTGCGATTCTCGCCTTCCAACACCATAATGTCTGCCACGGTGCCAATCGCGGCAAGGTCGGCATAATAGGGCAGCATCTCCTCGCAGGACGCGCCCTCCAGCGCACAAATCAGCTTATAAGCCACGCCCGCCCCACACAAGGTTTTGCACGGGCTGGTATCATAGGGCAGCTGCGGGTTCACCACGGCCACCGCTTTGGGAAGTTCTTCGGGCGGCAGGTGGTGGTCGGTGACTACCACATCAATTCCCAGCTCAAAGGCACGGTCAACGGCAGCCGCTGCGGAAATGCCGTTGTCAACGGTGATAATCAGCTGGACGCCTTTTTCTTCCATTTGCTCCACTGCCGGTACAGAAAGGCCGTATCCATCCTCCTCCCGGTTGGGCAGCTTGTAATACACCTCTGCGCCAATCGAGTCTAAATAGGTATAAAGCATGGCCGTCGCCGTCACGCCGTCCACATCGTAATCCCCAAACACCACAATGCGTTCGCCGTCATCCACCGCGCGGTGAATGCGTTCTACCGCCTCGCTCATCCCTGCCAGCAGCATCGGGTCGCTCAGCACATTCTCCCCCTCACACACAGCGCGGGCTGCATTCGGCTCACCATAGCCGCGCGCCGCCAGCACACGGCAAAGCAGCAGCGGCAAGCCCAGCTCACGCGCAAGGCGCTGCACCTGCTGGTCATCCAAGGTTTGTATTTTCCACGGGCGATAGTACATAAATTTGCTTCTCCTCTTTCGGCGTCACACTGCGCCGTCTTATTTGATGGTCAGGCCGTCGTCCTGCAAGCCGTCTTGGCGAAGGATCGTCTGCATGGCGGAAATTTCCGCCGATACATCCATGGCTGTATTTTTCAAAAGGTCGTCGCGCAGCGTTTGAAACGCCTGATTGATGGTGTTCAGGATGCCGGTGATATTCGTCTTGATTTCATCGCTGACGCGGCTGTCCTGCTCATCCACATCGTTATACGTTTTCAACAGTTTCAACGTTGTGGGCAGATAATACCCGGTAAAACGCTTTACCGCACTTTCGCTTTCCGGATGACCTTCCAGCCAGTCAATCAGCTGCTGGGTCTGTTCGCTCAAACGCTGAGTTTGCTCTTTTACGCATTCTTCCGTGATTTGCGCATCCTCCGCTTGTAAGCCAACCAAAAACTCACGCAGTTCTGCCACGGTCCCCTGTTCGGGCACAGCTTCTTTTTGCTGCGGCGGAGAAGGGGCAGTGTTCGGCATAGCAAGATAAGCCTGATAGGCGGTGTGATTGGCAAACAAGCGGCTGCCGTCCTGCGCCAAATACATTCCCTCAAAGCTGCCGTCCGTAATCATTTTGCGCACTTCACGCACCGTTTGCGGCACAGGTTTCCCCACCGCCGCGGCAAGCTCCTCCACTTTACAGCTGCTGCGGTCGGCCAAGACGCGGTGATACTGCATCAAACGAAGTGCCGGGTAGCTTTTCACTTTGCAGATAACCGCCGGAATAGCAAAGGCACCTGCCAGCACCCAAAAAAACGCCGCGTCAGACAGCGGATTATCCAAAATAATAATGCCGCTCAGCGCCAGCAAAATGAAGGATGTCAGCCCCAAACCGAAGGCGGTTCCCTTGAGCGCTTCATAATTGCTTTTCAGCGCTTTGATGCGTTTTTCCCACTTGGCCTTTTTGGGCGGCAATACACCCGCTTGAATCATTTTTTCCTGCGCGGCGCCAAAGCCCGCCAGCAATCCGCTGCCGACGGTTTTTGAAACCTCGCCTACCGTTTTTCCAACGTCTTTCGCCAACGGCGCCAGCTCATGCGAAAGCTGCTGAACCGTATTCTGCAAGTCCTTGCCCAGCTCAATTAAATCTTGTTCCCAATCTTCGCCGCTTGAATATCCTTTTTTATTCTTATCTCCCATGGCCCTTCACCCAAACCATCTCTTAAATTTTTTCCACTGCATTCAAAACAGCCGATGCAACGCGCACGCCGTCTACCGCCGCAGACATAATGCCGCCTGCATAACCGGCTCCTTCGCCGCACGGGTACAGCCCGCTGACATCTTTGCTGACAAAATCCTCACCGCGTGCAAGACGAATCGGACCCGAAGTTCTGGTTTCCAAGCCGGTGAGTACCGCTTCGGGCGCGGTATAGCCGCGCAGCTTGCGCTCAAAAGCGGCAAGACCCGTGCGCAGCGTCTCGGCCAATTCGTCCGGCAAAAGTGCGCCCAAACTTGCAGCGGTTACACCGCGCGGATAGGTGGGCTGCACACTGGTTAGCGTCAGCTTTCCTTCCCCTTTCAAAAAGCTCTGCACATTTTCCGCCGGTGCGGCATACCCACCGCCGCCCGCTGCAAAAGCTTTCTGTTCCAGTGTCCTTTGAAACTCCATCGCACGCAGTGCATCGTTGCCGAAATCGTCCGGCGACACGCTTACTGCAACGGCGGCATTGGCATTTTTGCCGTCGCGGGCATGAAGGCTCATGCCGTTTGTCACGACGCCGCCCGCCTCGCTGGCGGCTGCCACCACCTGTCCGCCGGGACACATACAAAAACTGTAAACGCAGCGCTTCCCCACATGATGGGAAAGCTGATATTCCCCGCGCGGCAATGCCGGGTGGCCGGCCGCTTCGTGATAAAGGCTTTGCTCTATTTTTTCCTGAAGATGCTCGGCGCGAAACCCGACGCTGAACGGCTTCGGTGTGAGCATCATGCCATTTTCGCGCAGCATTAAAAAGGTATCACGAGCAGAATGCCCTACCGCCAGCACCAGCTGTTCGCAAGGAATTTCCCCTTGACTGGTGCGCACGGCACAGATTGCACCGCCGCGTGTGACAATGCCCGTCATCTGCGTGTTGAAATAAACCTTCGCCCCCAAGCGAATCATTTCCTCGCGGATGGAGGTAATCACCCCGCGCAGAAGATCGGTTCCAATGTGCGGCTTTTGGCGCACGGCAATTTCTGCGGGTGCGCCGTGCTGGAGCAAAGTCTGCGTCACAAAGGCGCACAAAGGGTCTTTAATGCGTGTGGTCAGCTTTCCGTCGGAAAACGTTCCCGCACCGCCTTCTCCAAATTGGATATTGGCGTTCTCGTCCAGCACGCCCTCCGCTTCAAACCGCCGCACGCTTTGGGTGCGCTGTTCAATGCTTGGGCCGCGCTCCAGCACAATGGGGCAAAGCCCCGCCCGGGCCAACACCAAGCCCGCAAACAACCCGGCAGGGCCAAGGCCGCATACCACGGGCGGATGTTCCGGCTTAGCTGCCGCTTCGGAAAAAATAAATTTCTGCGGCTGGACAACGCTGATGTCTGCGCCTTTTTTGGCAAACTTAGCTTCTTTTTCCGGCTGATGTAGCGAAACCGCCACCGTATAGACCAGCTCCGGTGTAGCGCGTCTGGCATCCACCGATATTTTTGAAATACCCGCATACCTCACATCGCCGCGCGAAAGCCCCAGCTTTCGCACGGCGATGTTGACAGCTTCCTCCTGCCCGCGGGAAAGCGGAAGGCGAATCTGATTGACTAAAATCATGAAGCACTTTCTCCTACGCACAGCGCACTGTAAGACCCCGTTGCAAACACACTGGTGCTTCCGGGAATTAAAATGACCACCGGCACACGAACCTGCCCTGTTTTCGCTTCGATGGAAGAAGCGTCTACCTGCGCCACAATATTTGCGGCACTCAGCTCCTCCAGCTCGCTTTTCTCACCCACCAGTTTCACATCGCTGATCACTTCTGTTGTCACCGTTACCTGCACGCCTGTTTGGGCGTTGATGACACGAATATCATCCACATTCACGGTTTTTGAATCAAACTGCTGTGTGCTGAAATTCACCACAATGGTCTGCACATTGTCTACATTGACAAGCCCTTCGGGCAGCTGCACATTGATGGTCATGGGCACACCCGGCTCAAATTTGGTCATATCGATAAATCCAACCGTCACTTCTGTCACGGGGGCGATTTGCTCGGGCGTACCGCCAATGGTAATTTCCTTCACAGACAGCTGCGGTGAAAGCTGCGTGGTATCATAATTGGTCGGCAGACCGGTATATTCGATTTTCACAGGTACCTTTTTGGTTTTGTAAATGTTAATGCCAATTTCCACTTGGTCGGCGTCGGCAGTAATATTGCCTTGTTCCAACACATTGCCCTCGGCATCTTGATACTCCAAATGCGCCGTCGCCAAAATGGAATTGGTGTAAACCTGATCGCTTAAAACAGGCTTTGCCACCACTTTGGCCACTCGGTCAATTTCCGACTTCGGCCCGCGCAGGGTAACTTCCTGCGGAGAGGGAAGAGCCGCATCCGGGAAGTAATCATCCGGGGTTTTGAGGTCGCTCAAATCTACTTCAACGGCAAACTTTTTGCTGCTTACCTGCTCAAATGTCACTTCTACTGTATCAGAGGGCATCACTTCAATAATATTGACCGAATCGGCAAAGCTGACGCCGGAACGTTTGGCCTCCAAACGCAGGGTATACGTTCCCGCATTCGTCACGCTGGAATAATCAGGATAAACAATAAAATCCGACGCAGTCAAACGGCTGACCACATTGCCGTCGCCAATCACTTTCAGTTTTACCGACATATCGGGCGGATCAATAATATCCAGCCCGCGGAAGGAGTATCCAGAGGTATTGTAATCCCAGCTGACTTTTACGTTGGAAATCACCCATTCTGTATTGGGCTGAAGCGTCACCACCACAGCCCACAGCACCACGGCTGCAAACAGGCTGAACACGGCACAAAAGCGCTTGTCGGCAAAGATTTTTTCCAATCGGCTGACGCCTTCTTTTTTATCTTTTTTCCCCATGCTTTCTCCTCCAGAACGGCTGTTTTTTCTCCTCGGCTTCGGGCGGAACCACATCGCCCTCCAGCAGGCTGAACAAGTTTTGGCGGTCCAGCCGTCGAATTAACACGCCGTTTTTCGCAAGCGAAATAATGCCGGTTTCCTCGCTGACCACAACCACAACCGCATCGGAATTTTCGCTCATGCCCAGTGCGGCGCGGTGGCGGGTTCCCATATCTTTACCAATTTCTAAATTGTCGGAAAGCGGCAAAAAGCATCCTGCGGCTTCCAGCTTTCCGTCCCGAATTACGACTGCGCCGTCGTGCAGCGGCGTTCCAACATAGAAAATCGTGCCAAGCGTTTCGGGCGTTACTTCCGCGCCCAGATAGGTTCCCGTTTTAATAATTTCGCTCAAATTGGTCTTGCGTTCAAACACAATCAACGCACCGGTGGATGTATCGCTCAAGCGCTCTGCCGCATCACACACAGCCACAGCCGCGCTTTTCCACGCAGCGCGCACGTCACCCGGTATTTTTTTGCCGCGAAACAGCTCAATGCCCATAAAGTTTGCGCGGCCCACCTGCTCCAGCGCACGGCGCAGCTCCGGCTGAAACACCACTACAATTGCCACAAGGCCGAAGCTCATAATGCCATTGATAATCCAGTTGAGGGTGCGCATGTTGAGTATCATCGCAAGCACCCACGCAATCAAAAGCACCAAAATTCCTTTTGCAAGCTGCGCAGTGCGCGTTTGACGCACCAGCTGAATTACTTCATAAATAATGAAGGCAACCACCAAAATATCCAGTAAATCAAAAGGGAAACTGAAATTAGCGGCCAGCGTATTTAAAAAAGCCGTCACGCTTTCCTCCTCCTTTTCTCTCCATTTCTATTGAACCCGTACCTTGGGGCACGGCGTTGGCGCACACCTATGCCCGAACCAGCAGGCACACCGCATGGGCTGCAATTCCCTGCTCTGCACCGGTAAAGCCCAGCTTTTCCTCCGTTGTCGCCTTCACGGAAATATCCTCTTTTGCAGCGCCAAGCGCCTCAGCTAAGCGAACGCGCATCGCTTCAATATGCGGCGCAAGCTTGGGACGCTGGCAAAGAATCGTCGCGTCAATATTTCCTACGCGCCATCCCTCGTCGGAAAGCACCTTTCCCACACGGCGCAAAAGCTCGATGCTGTCGGCTCCTTCATAGGCGGGGTCATTGTCGGGGAACAGTTTGCCAATATCGCCTTTGGCTGCCGCACCCAGCAAAGCGTCCATGACCGCATGGGTCACCACGTCGGCATCGGAATGGCCCAAAAGGCCTTTCTCAAACGGAATTTCCACACCGCCCAAAATCAGCTTTCGCCCCTCTACCAAGCGGTGTACATCATATCCGTGTCCAATTCTCATGCCTTCACTCTCCTTTTTCACGGGCAAATCTTCCCATGTTGTAATCTTGTAATTGGCATAGCTGCCCTGCGTTAAAACCACACGCTTGCCCGCACGCTCGTAAACGGAGCAATCATCTGTCACATGGTCGGTTGGGGTATGTTCCAGCAGCTCTAAATATTCTTCCCGGCGAAAACACTGCGGCGTTTGCACCGCAAACAAGGTGCTGCGGTCGGGCGTACTGGAAACGATATCTTTTTTTGCAATTTTCACCGTGTCTTTTACGGGAACCGCCGGGGCGGCTGCCCCGTGGCGAATCGCCGCGGAAAGTGCGCGCTCAATTACCTCCGCGCTCACAAAGGGGCGTGCCGCATCGTGGATGGCAACATAGTCGCCCGTTGCCTCCTGCAAGCCCGCACGCACACTGTCGTGGCGCGTTGCCCCTCCCTTTACCAAACGGACAGCGCCGCCCAGTTTCTTCACGGCATCCTGTACATAAGTACGGCGGGGGTCGCTGACCACAATCAGCTCATCCACTGCCGGATGGCCTGCCAAAGCCTCCATGCTGCGCAGCAATACACTGCGGCCTTCCCATTCGTATGCCAGCTTATCAAAGCCCATGCGCGTGGAATTGCCTGCGGCCACCAAAATGGCGCTTACGCGAAATCCGCTGTGCATCTTTCTGCCTCCTTACTTTTTCTCGAGCGCCAGCAAAACTGCCAAGGACACTACGGGAAACAGCTGCGGAATCACCATGCCCAGCGCATCTGGAAAAGAAAGCAGCATAGCAAACACAACCGGCACAAACACGCACGCAGCGTGCAGCAAATACCATTTTGTCACAGCGGCAGCGTCAGGCGCAGCCTCAAAAGCCTTTGCCAAGCACCAAAGCCCGGCCGCAGCAAAACCCAGCCCCAGCAAAGCGCTGAAAATGCGCAGCCAGCCGGCATAGTTCATCGCCCACATGACCGCTAAAATCAAGGCTGTCGCTGCGGCAGTAATGCCCCAAGCCTTCCAAAATAACGCTTTTGTTTTTCTTGTCATGGCGAACTCCTTATTCTCATGGCACACCACACCATGCTAAATACTTTATTATTATAACACCTCCCATTCGGGTTGACCAGCCCCGCCGTGTGAAAAGTATTCAAAAATGCGACTTTTGCGGTATAGTCATCATAATCCATGCGAACTCTTACAGCTTTCCACCCGTGCAGCAACTATATTTTTCTGTTTTTCTCCCCTTCTGCTGCTCCCATAAACATCAAAAAGCTTCTCTTTCACCCGTTTCAGGGAAAGAGAAGCTTTTAAAGCAAAATCTTCTTTTGTTCTATGTTTGATTTGAAATGTTTTGAAGCAGTCAAACCACTTCAGCCGCCGCATAAACCCCAAAGCCGTCAACTAAATTCACCAGTGTGACCGCAACTGCAAAAACTCCTAAGCAATCAATGCTAGGGTGCATATTCCGGCAACTCCATTGATTACAGCGTAAACTTTTAGTGCTTGTGCAACTTAGTGACTACACCGGCTTCCCGTTACTCCATACTGATTGTTTCTAGCTTGAATCACGGCATCAATTACAATATCTGTTTCCAGTGTTTTCTGCATATTTGTCTTTGGAGGCTCTTGATTTGGAATTTGTTTCCCGTGCATTTGTAACAGCATAACTTCAACGGCGGACATCTATTCCACAAAATTGTTTTGGGTAGTTCGGCTTGTTTCATTCACTTTCTTAACATCTATTCCTTTCCATTTTTATGAGGCGTAATCATTGAAAACAAGCAAATTCCGAAGGATCCCAATTTCCTCCATAAAGTCATTGAAATCCTCTTTGGTAGGAAATGCCAATTCATATAATCCAAGCGTTTGGTTCAATGCCAAGTTCACAAAACGAAGCTCATCTTCTGTGTATTCAGATGCCTCCCCGGATCTAACAGCACTTTCATCAAAATATTTCTTTTCATCCTCAATTTGTTCAAAAAAACTATCAATAATCTGCGCTGTTGCATTGCAAACACCAAACATATTCTCTATTCTGCCGGAACTCCACGGTGCTTTTCCGCTATCCAATAAAAGAGCTTGTTTTTCATCTTTTTCAAAAGATTCTCCGGTTTCCACATGATATCCCTTTGCAGTGTAATCAATCATTGCAGACAAATAGTAGTGTTCCTCTAAGTCGCGAGTAATGGTGTTATCAATTATCACTTTTGAAAAACAAAATTCTGTATATCGCAAGTCGTTTTTTTGTTCCAAATCATGCTTATCTTCCAAAATACGGCTATCCAATATCACTCCGCTAAAAGCCGATAAATATACTGACTTTTCCCACCCAATCAAATTCTCAGCGAAATCCACCATTTCCCATGGAAGATCATATTCTACATATTTTCCTTCATCCTCGGAAGAAAACACAATATCTCCGCGCAGGTTTTCTCCTTTTTCCCCAATCACACGCTGGACATTTTCCGGCTGCATTCCTGCATCGGGCATTTTAATCTCAACATCATATTCTCCCGCAGGAAGTGGGACATTTCCATTTTGAAACGGCCCTGCTACAGCGTTTCCGCCTGATACCGTCACCTCTTTCTGCGCACTGTAACGACCATTGGCTAAACCCGAACTGCCTACTCCTTTTACACTTACAACCAGCGTTGTTGCATCGGGAAGGTTGGTTTGAATGGTAAAATAAGCATCCCCCGCTTCATCTGTTTCTCCCGTACAAGACATTTGCACATCCAACGGTTTGCCTGCACAACCGCTAATCAAAAACACTAAACAAATACTGCACACAACGAAAAACACTTTTTTCACTTTCGACATCCTTTCACTCAAAAGCAATGATACAAAAAACTCAGCATATCCCCTTTTCAGAACATGTCCATCACTTTTTCAATTTTTTCTTCCGGTATTTCCTCACCATACATCAGTACGCTTTGCATAGTTAAGTCAAAAGCAATCGCATTCTGAGCCAATGCACCTACCTCCTCCACTTCCTCCTTGCTCAAGCTTTCCAGATCCACATTTTTGTAATACTCAACTTCATCCGAAGTATCATGGATTAAATGCCTTTTCCCGTCTTCATCTTCTTGGTAAGATATCATACCCGCCGTATATCCTCCCCCTTGATTTTGAGCGGTATAAGAAATGATTAACACATTATCTTCGTGCTCCGGCACTTCTATTGCGGCAAACGCTTGCTTTACTTGCAACGAATCGGGGTTTAGAAGATCTTGCCGTAATTCTGCTACCGCATCGTACAGCCATCTTTCTTCTTTAGAAAGCATGGCCATTTTTATTTTCGGAATAGTTGCAACAACCACCATTATAAAGAGTAATGCAACTGGAATTATCGCAGCCATTCTTTTGCTGAACCCTTTCTTGTGAATCGAAAGAAACTTTTGAGCAACTGTAGGCCGCAGTGCATATCCGCAATTTGGACAGTTTGCCGCCATATCAGAAATTTCTTTTTTGCATTCAGGACATTGAATCAGCGCCATTTTTCTTCCTCCTTAACTTTAAATTTCTAAAAGTAGTATAGAAAACTTTGCATTGATTGTCAATAAAACTATACATATTTAGATAATTTATTATCATTCTGTGCATAGTAAAGTTATCACATAGGGAGGTGATGGCTTTGATTTCCTCCGCCATTAAAACATTACGCGCTAATATGGGCTTGTCCCAAGCCGCTTTGGCAAAAAAACTGGGGGTTACGCGCGCAAGCGTTAATGCTTGGGAAATGGACGTTTCTTCTCCAACTGCACAATACATCGCTGAAATGGCGCGCCTGTTTCACACTTCGACGGATTTCATTTTGGGATTAGAAAGCGAAGAAAAAATTGTATTGCGCGGAATGAGCGAGGAAGAAAAACATCTTATATATAATCTTGTAGAATACATTTCCAAAAATCACCAATAACAAAAACGAGTTGCTGCTAAAGCTTCGGCTCAACAAAAAATCCTCTCCCGTTTTCCTTTTGAAAAAACAGGAGAGGATTTCTATTTCACAAATTCGAGATTATGCAATGCGATGGCTTTTTTTATCCAGGCGCATTTTATCAGAAATCATGGCAATAAACTCAGAATTGGTCGGTTTGCCGCGCAGATTGTGAATGGTATATCCGAAATAGCTGTTGAGGGTATCCACATCGCCGCGGTCCCATGCCACTTCAATGGCGTGGCGAATGGCGCGTTCCACACGGCTGGAGGTGGTGCTGTTGCGTTTGGCAATTTCCGGGTACAGCTTCTTGGTTACGCTGTTGATATACTCGCCGTCGCCTACTGTGAGCAAAATGGCATCACGCAAAAACTGATACCCTTTAATGTGAGCCGGAACGCCAATCTGATGCAGAATATCCGTCACGGTACACTCATCATCCGGCACATGTACACGCTTGACCGGACGGCCCGCAGCACTCAGTACGCGCTGCGCCATGGCCTGCGGGTCAAACGGCTTTAAAAAGTAGAATAAAAATCCGCTTTCTACCAGCTCGGCCTCCAGCGTATCATCCGAAAAACCGCCCATCACGAAAAAGGCCGCCTGTACTCCCTGCTGTTCACAGCGCTGCTTCACGCTGATAGCATCCAGCCCGGGCATAAATGCGTCCAGCACAACCACATCCGGGCGCTGTTCCACAATGGCAGCCAAAGCGCGGTGGCCGTCTTTTTCACACACGATGCACTCAGCATCCTTTTGGCGCAGCAGCTCCACGCAGCTTTGGGTCAGTGTTTCGTTTCCGTCCGTCATCAATACTTTTACTTGTGCCATTGTTCTTTCCTCCAAAATTCCGAAGCACTTTTTTACAAAAAGGCTCTTGTTTTCTTGTCAGGCCATCCGTTTGGCAGCCAATCTTCTGCACCGACCGGATAACCCTCTGATTTTGTTTCGTTTTAACAGCGCAGGCTTGTCCCGCCCCTTGCGGCGATGCACATTTCGTGTGTTCCTGCCGTTCTATTCCAGATATTACCATATATTTCCATTATTGGCAATAGTTTCTGCCTAAAAATTTCCATAAATTGTAAATCTTTTCTTTTTCGACAGTTTTTTGCCACCGATGTTTCTATATTTGTTGTTTTTAGAGAAAAGAACCCTTATATCAAAAGGCTCTGCATCCAAACAATGCAGAGCCTTTGAGACTGCTCAAAAACTGCCGCCTGATTCAAAGAGAACTTAGGCTGTAAGGGGAAAAAGGCTTGGAAAAGGGGGCTAGCCCTCTTTTCCATTTAAGATAGATCTTTAGTTTGTGGAAAAGCAAAGCTTTTGCGACAAACTGAAGGCTCTGCATCCAAACAATGCAGAGCCTTTTCACTCGAATAATAAAGTCTTTTGCTTTACGATGCAAGTTGAGAGGGGTTCTGTGCTGCTGCATCTAAGGTCTCCAGCATATTCTCCCCGAAAATCGCATAACCGCGTGTGGGGTCGTTTACCAAAACATGCGTCACCGCTCCAATAAACTTGCCGTTTTGTATAATGGGGCTGCCGCTCATGCCCTGCACAATGCCGCCCGTGGCTGCCAAAAGCTCAGGGTCGGTTACATGAATCACCATATTTCGGTTGGGGTCATCGGAATTGAGTGCAATTTTTTCGATTTGCACCTCATATCGCTTTGGCTCTTGCCCTTCCAGCGTTGTGATGATTTCCGCTTTGCCTGTCATCACATCCTGTGCAAGAGCCGCCTCCATTTCTTCTCCCTTAATATAAGAGGAAAGTGTGCCGTACACGCCCGACTCTCCGTTAACGGTAATGACGCCGGACGGCAGCGCCGTTAAAAAGCTTCCTTTCAGCTCGCCGGGGCTTCCGGCTTCCCCGCGCACCACACCGGTGATGGAAACCGGAACAATTTCACCTTTTAAAAGAGAAATCGTCACACCGGTGTCGGCATCGTGAATAGAATGCCCCAGCCCTGCAAACATCTGATGGGTGCTTTCCGTAAAGGTGAGCGTACCGATGCCCGCCGAGGAGTCACGCACCCACATGCCGGTGCGGTATACCCCTGCCGAAACGTCCTTAACTGCCGTCAGCATGACGCTTTTTTCTACGCCTTCGCGCAGATAGACCACTTCGGCGGGCGCACCTTTTAACTGCTGAATGGCTCCGGCCACATCCTCGTTTGTTTTCGTTTCGGTTCCCGCAATGGAAACGATGACATCCCCCATGCGCAAACCGGCATCTTTAGCGGGGTTTTGGTAGCCGGATTCCGTGTAAATGTCGCTGAATCCCACCACCATGGCGCCGTTGGCAAACATTTTAATGCCAAATGGCGTTCCGCACACTTGCACCACGCGGCGCTCTACCACCTTGGCACGCACCGTTTTAATCGGCACCAAGCCCGCAATGCTCAAATCAGCATTATAAGATGCGCCGCTTTGCAAATTTGCCACTGCGTCACGCGGACCGGACGGAGTGCTGAACAAAAAAGGCATTCCTGCCACACGCACCCCGTCGCCCGAACGCACCAAAAACGTATCCGGCAGCAGCGTACTAATGTACATGGCAAACACAAATGCCGCCACCACCAAGCCCGATGTAAAAAAACACGTCCATTTGATGATTTTTTCCATTGGCTCGCCTCCTGACACACAGCGTTTTCCCCGCCGCTTTCCCGCGGCGGAAAGTTCTTGTTTCAGTATGTCCCGAAAAAGGCGTTTTAATCATCGCATGAAAAAACGGTGCGGCAGCTCACTTGCCGAGTCCAAACAGAGTGCGAATCACCCAAGCCAGCACAGGCCCCACCGCCACTGCGGCAGCCACCCAGACAAGATAGGGCATCCCCACAGCGCAGGTGGAAAACAGCGCTTGCAGCGGCGGTGCATAAACCGACAAAACTGCCAAAAGCACCGAACATGCCGCCGCTGCACAAAGCCATGGGTTGCCGCCAAAATGAATTCCCCTGCCCCGGCACTCGAACAAATGCAGCATTTGGCTGAACACAACAGTTAAAAAACACGCGCTGCGCGCCAAAAGCAAATCTCCGCTTTGCGCAAGCACGACGCCATAACACGCACAGGCCGCCGCACCTAACAGCACGCCGCGCAGCGCGATGACAGCACCAAGCCCATGCGCAAACAACCCTTCCTGTTTGGGGCGGGGCGGCTGCTCCATAATATCCTCGGACGGCGGCTCCAAGCCAAGCGCAATGGCGGGCAATCCGTCGGTGAACAGGTTCACCAGCAAAATTTGAATGGGCAAAAGCATCACGGGGAGGCCCGTCAGCATTGCAAACAGCATTCCCGTCACTTCTCCCAAATTGGAAGTTAAAAGGTAACGCACAAAGCGGCGGATGTTTTGATAAATGACACGTCCTTCCTCTACCGCCGACACAATGGTGGCAAAGTTGTCGTCAAGAATCACCACGCCGGATGCTTCCTTTGTTACGTCCGTTCCCGTTTGCCCCATGGCAACGCCAATGTCCGCCTCTTTTACGGCGGGAGAATCATTCACGCCGTCACCGGTCATTGCCGTAATCTGCCCCACCGCTTTATACGCGCGCACAATGCGCAGTTTGTGTTCAGGCGAAACACGCGCGTAGACGGGAACTTCCATGCAAATCTTGCGCAGCTGTTCGTCGGTCATTTTTTCCAGCTCCGCACCTGTCACTACACGGTCGGAACGGTGTGCAATTTCCACGCTGGAGGCCACGGCCAACGCCGTTTGGGGGGCATCGCCCGTGATCATAACAGGCTTAATTCCTGCCGCCCTGCATTTACGCACCGCCGCGCGCACTTCTGCCCGCGGCGGGTCCATCATGCCCATCAGCCCCAAAAAGCACATGTTTTCCTCGCCATCCTGCGGGTGATTTTCAGCAAACGCCAGCACACGCAGCGCACTTTTTGCCATTTCCTCCATTTTGCGGCGGATGCTTGCACGGTCTGCCTGTGTCATCGTGCGTTCCCCGCCTTCTTCCATGATGCGGGTGCAGCGCTCCAGCAAAATGTCCGGCGCACCCTTGCAAAGCAGCTTTTCCTGTCCGTTTGCTTGCCGCACCACCACACTCATCCGCTTTCTGGTGGAATCAAACGGCATTTCACCAACCACCCGATGAGTGCGCATGAGTACGTTTTTTTCTACGCCCGCCTTGGCCGCTGCCACCAGCACCGCGACTTCGGTGGGGTCGCCGGAAGTTTCCAGCCGTTTGCCCTTGGAATGAATCTGCGCGGTGCTGCAAAGAGCGCCCGCTTCCAACAAAAGAGCCAGCGCCCTTGTGTTTCGCAAAGAAACCGGCGTACCTCCCTCTAAAATCTGTCCGTCACACGCTGAACCGCTGCCGCTTACGGTAAAATCGCGGCGGTACACCCAAACGCGCTGCACTGTCATTTTGTTTTGTGTAATCGTTCCCGTTTTATCGGTACAAATCACACCTGCACAGCCCAGTGTTTCCACTGCGTGGAGCCGGCGGATGACAGCGCCGCGCCGCAAAATACGCCCGACGGAAAGCGCAAGCGTAATGGTGACAATGGCCGGGAGACCCTCCGGGATAGCGGCCACCGCCAAAGAAACACCCGTGAGCAGCATGGTTAAAAAATCGTTGCCTTGCAGCCAGCCCAGCAGGGTGACTGCCGCACACACCGTCAAGCACGCCGCCGCTACAAACCGTCCCAGCTGAGAAAGCTTTTCCTGAAGCGGCGTCGGCGCTTCCTCGGCTGTATCGACAAGGCCGGCAATTTTGCCCATTTGGGTTTTCATGCCGGTTTTTGTTACCAGCGCTGTCGCATGGCCTGTCAGCACTGTACAGCCCATAAAAATCTCGTCCTGAACATTTTTGCGCACGGGTAGGCTTTCACCCGTCAGCATGGATTCATCGCACGAGAGCTGCACCGCCTGTAAAATGCGGGCGTCCGCGGGAATCTTATCCCCCGCCTCCAAAATTAAAACGTCCTTGGGAACCACATAAGCCGTTGGGATGGCCTGTTCGCGTCCGTCACGCCGCACACGCGCGGTGGGAGCGCTTAACTCGTTCAGTGCTTCCAAGGTCTTTTCCGTTCGATATTCCTGCAAAAAGCCCATTAAAGCATTCACCAGTACAATGACAATGATGGCGATGGCTTCCGCCGTTTCGCCCATCAGCGCACTGACTAAAGTTGCACCTGCTAAAATGAGAATCATCAAATCTTTAAATTGCGAAAAAAACATGGCGGCTGCGCTGTGCTTTTGACCCTTGGAAAGAATATTTTCCCCTTCGCTTTGCAAAAACTCCTGCGCCTGCGCGGTAGAAAGTCCCTGTTCTTGATGCTGCATCGTCCACTTCTCCCTTGCTTTTTGGCCTTGAATAATATAAACTATGAAAAAGAATCTATTTTTATGAGAAACTTTTGAAGACAAACCGTCCGCTCGTTCGTTATATAGGCAAGAGAACCAAAAGGAGGGCTTGCTGATGCTTGTGTTTTTTAATCGATTCTTATTCGCCGCAAGCGTGATTTTCACCATATACGGGCTTTACTTCGCATTTATCGGTGTGCGGGGGCTGACGCGCAAAACGCCGTCGATTCCCAGCGCAAAACCGCAAAAGCGCATTGCGTGCGTGGTTGCCGCCCGCAATGAGGCCGCTGTGATTGGCCCGCTAGTGGAAAGCCTGTTGGCACAGGACTACCCGCGTGAGCTGTTTGAGGTGATTGTTGCGCCGAACAACTGCACGGACAACACCGAGGCCATTGCCAAAAATGCAGGCGCACGCATTTTCCATCCGAAAGGCGTGATTCGCAGCAAGGGCGAGGTTTTGACGCAGGTAGTTGACGAAATTATCCTGAAAGAAAATTTTGACGGCATGTGCGTGTTTGACGCGGACAACTTGGCGGGTCGCGGCTTTTTGGCTCACATGAACGACGCGCTTTGTGCCGGGATTCACGCTGCACAGGGTTTCCGCGATTCCAAAAACCCCGAGCAAACCGCCATTTCCGGCTGTTACTCGATTTGTTACTGGATGCTCAACCGCTTTTACAACAGCGCCCGCGCTTCAATGGGGTTGTCGGCGCTTGTCAACGGCAGCGGCTTTGTCGTAAGCCGTGAGCTTTTGGAGGATTTGGACGGCTGGCACACGGTTACTATGACCGAGGATTATGAATTCAGCGCCCAATGTGCGCTGCGCGGCCACCGCGTTCACTTTATCCCCGACGCTGTGATTTATGACGAGCAGCCCCTTACGTTTGCCCAAAGCTGGCGTCAGCGCCGTCGCTGGACCACCGGCAGCCTGCAAGGGCTGCAAGAGTATGGCTTTTCGCTGTTCCGTCAAGCCATTGTCAAAAAAAGCTGGATTTGCTTTGACATGTATCTCACCTTCTTGATGCCGTTTGTTCAGCTGCTGGGCGTCATTTTGGGTGCGCTTTCCGCCGCTCCCATTTTAATCTCCGGTGGGATTGTTCTGGGTGATATTGTGGTCAAGGGCATTGTGGCGCTTGTCACACTCATGGGCGGTATGTTTATTGCCAGCATCATCGCCACCATTTTTATGGCAGCATTGACTGTGGTACTTAAAAAAGGCAATGTCAACGGCATGGAGCGCGGAATTGCTTCGTTCTGGCTGTTTGCATTCAGCCACATGGTGCTCACGCTTCTCAGCTTCTTCCACAAGGAAACCAATTGGAAGCCGATTGCACACACCAGCGTAAAACGTTTGGGCGATGTGGAATAATGGATTGCATATGATAAAAAAGGAGGGCTTGCCCCTCCTTTTTTCGTACCGCTTTCATGCGGTAAACCGCCTTTTATAACCTAACAAAAATAATTTTATCGTAAAAATTATTATGTTTTAACGCAATAAATATTTATTATATAATGCGTATGCCATTAAAACTAAATAAAATTAAGTTCTTTTTTCTTGTTTTGCCGTTTTTCCGAAAGCGCTTTAGCGCAGTAATACAGTTGACATCTAACCGCTTTTTCTGGTAAGGTTAGATTATTGATTCTATTTTCGTCAGCACACCACCCCGTGCCAGGGGACACAGGCGACGGTTCTGGGTGCATGGTGCTGCCTGATGATGTGAAAGAGAGGGGTTTTGCTATGAATATTCTTTTGAACCAGTTTATCCTGCCTGACGAGCTTCAGAAGCTGCTGAACACCAGCCCCAGCGTCATTGTGCCGGAAACAAAATCCATGCTGTATGATCTCATCTTCGGCAGCAAAAGTACCCGTCAGGTGGACGTGCTGTATGAGGTAAACGGCGAGCTGGTGAAAGAGGCCACGGTTGCGCGCTGCAAAAACGGCGCCGCCGTCAACTTTACCGAGGACTACATGCGCCGCCGTGACCCGGACTGTATGCGTATCTCCGACGACCAGCCCACTGACAAGCCGCGTTTTCAGGATGTGTACGGCTACCCGTTTGAAACCTTGCGCAAGGACACCTATGAGTGGCTGTCGAAGCAGGAGCTGATTTTGGTTCCCTTTATGGCGGGCGGCTATGAGTATGGCTACCCCGCTGTTATGGTTTGCCCGCGCAATGCGGCGTTCTTTGGCTTTGCACTTTCGCAGCTGCAAGCCTTTGTGGAGGGCAAAGACCTGCAAACCTTTAAGCCGCGCGCTATTTTGTACGTGGCACCGCCGTTCCGTCACACTCACTTTGATGGCCGTCAAGTTTGTGTGCATCATCGTTCGGAAAATCTGCACGAGATTTTTGCCTACAACCTCTATCCGGGCCCCTCTGCCAAAAAGGGCATTTACAGCGTACTGCTGGACATTGGCGAGCAGGAAGGCTGGGTAACGGCACACGCTTCTGCCGCACGCATCATTACCCCGTATGAAAACGAAATGGTTATGATGCACGAAGGCGCATCCGGCGGCGGAAAAAGCGAGCTGCTGCAAGATGTTCACCGCATTCCCGATGGCCGTGTGCTGCTGGGCACGGACACGCAAACAGGTGAATGCTACTACCTCACCATGAGCGACACTTGTACCATCGAGCCGGTCACGGACGACATGGCTATCTGCCATCCCTCGTTCCAAACCGACAGCGGCAAGCTGGCCTTGTACGACGGTGAGGACGGCTGGTTCCTGCGCGTGGACGGCATTAAAAAGTATGGCAGCGACCCGATGTATGAACGCATCACGATTCACAGCAAAGAGCCGCTGATGTTCTTTAACATTCAGGGCGTTCCCGATTCCACCTGTCTTGTGTGGGAGCACACCATGGACTCCACCGGGAAGCCCTGCCCCAATCCCCGCGTAATTGTGCCGCGCAAAATGGTAGACCATATTGTGACAAAGCCTGTGGAGATTGACGTGCGCAGCTTTGGTGTGCGTATGCCGCCGTCTACCGAGGAGCATCCCGACTACGGCATTATGGGCTTGATGCACATTATCCCGCCCGCTTTGGCTTGGATGTGGCGCTTGGTATCTCCGCGCGGCTTCAAAAACCCCAGCATCACCGGCAACTCGCCGCTGGCCGGCGAAGGCGTTGGCTCCTACTGGCCGTTTGCCACGGGCTTGAAAGTAAAACAGGCCAACCTGCTGCTGGAGCAGATTTTGAATTCTCCGTCTACCCGCTATGTATTGATTCCGAACCAGCATATCGGCGTTTATCAAATCGGCTTTGCGGCGGAATGGATTGCGCGCGAGTATCTGGCTCGCCGCGGCGGCGTCAACATGAAGATGGACCGCCTTGCACCGGCGCGCTGCTCTTTGCTGGGCTATGCACTGCGTGAAATGAAAGTGGACGGCCAAGAAATTCCCTCCAAGTTCCTGCGCACCGAAAAGCAGGAATCCTTGGGCAAGGAAGGCTATGACAAGGGCGCAGAAATTCTGTATAATTTCTTTGCCAAAGAGCTGGCCGAGTTCGACGTGGAGGAGCTGCATCCCGTCGGAAAGCAAATTCTTGATTGCTTCAAAAACAACGGCAGCGTAGAAGACTACTGCGCAATTACTCCGCTTGGTTTACAGCGCTGAGATGGATTACCGCCTGCATTTTGCAGGCGGTTCAGTTTGTCGAAAAAGCTTTGCTTTTTCACAAACTGAATCCCTATTCAAAATGGAAAAGAGGGCTCAGCCCCCTTTTCCAAGCCTTTTTCCCCTTACAGCCTGACTTCTTTTTGAATCAGGCGGCAGTTTTTCGACAGTCTCTACCGCCTGCAAAATGCAGGCGGTTTTTTTTGCCGTTTTCACTTTGCACAGGCGGCTGACAAAAAGCATTGTTTTTGGACAAAACTGCAAAAAAAATCAATCTTTCGCACAAGAACCCGAGCAGAAAAGGTGCTATGATTAGGGTAAGAAGTTTAACGGGCGGCACACTGACCAAGTTCCCCTTTCGTGAAGGCCGCCATGCGTTATCAACAAAGGAGTTTTGTGTTATGAAGGTTATTGTTACTGCCAGCTACGACGAAACTTGCCGTGTCATTGCCGAAATGATTGCCGGCCTTGTCAATGAAAAACCCGACTGCAAACTGGGTCTTGCCACAGGCGGCACCCCGGTTCCCATCTACAAAAAGCTGATTGAGATGAATCAGGCCGGTAAGGTCGATTTCTCCAAAGTGCGCACTGTCAACTTAGACGAGTACTGCGGCATCCCCGGCACTCATGACCAAAGCTACCGCTATTTCATGGACACCAATTTGTTCGACCACATCAACATCGACAAAGCCAACACCTTCGTGGCAAACGGCATGGGCGATTTTGAAGCCAATGCCCGTGAGCTGGAAGAAAAAGTGCGTGAGGGCGGCGCGGCTGACCTTCAGCTGTTGGGCATCGGCAACAACGGTCACATTGCCTTTAACGAGGCCAGCGACCACCTCATTTCCGTTGCTCATATCGAGCACCTCACCGAGAGCACCATTGACGCCAATGCTCGCTTCTTCGAGAAACGCGAAGACGTACCTACCATGGCAATCACCATGGGCATGGGCGATATCATGGCAGCTAAAAAAGTTGTTTTGGCTGCAACCGGCCTGGCAAAAGTTCCTGCCATCAAGGGTCTGATCATGGATGATGTTATCACCACTCAGAACCCCTCTACCATGCTGAAAATGCACAGCGATGCAGTCGTTGTCATCGACAAAGAGCTGGCAGACGCTGTGGGCTATCAGGGCTAAGCCGATATCATAAAACAGTAAAATGCTCCCTTCCTTCACGACAATGTGAAAGAAGGGAGCATTTTTGTTTGATGTCATGATACATTTTGCAGCACACGGCGTTTGAGGGTTTGCGCCAGCCAAGCGGCAGCAATGCCTTTTGCCACATCTGCCGGAATAAACGGCAGCACACACATGGCCAAAGCAGCGGACAGCGCCGTCCCCGTTGCACAGATAAACCAAACCGTTCCCAGCGTATAGCAAAGCACTAACCCGAGCGCCATGCCCGCCAAGCGCATCGGCATAGGACGCTCGGCAACGAGAGCCGTACAGCCCGCTAAAAGAAGGTAGCCCGCCACATAGCCGCCTGTGGGCGACAGCACCGCCCCAAGGCCTCCTTGCAGCCCGGCCATCACCGGCAGGCCAATTGCCGCCATCAGCCAATAGGTCGCCATAGAAAGCACCGCCATGCCCGGCGAAAGAAGCATTCCCGCTAAAAAAGCGCCAAAAACAGCTAAATTGAAGGGAACCGGCCCAATGGGAATCACAATTTGTGCCAAAACAGCGGTACAGGCTGCCAGCAGCCCAGCCATGCAAAACTCTTTTGTCCTCGTTTTCTTCATAAACGAACGCTCACCTCTTCAAAACTTAACATTTCTTGCCCCTGCGGGGTTTCCACCAGCAGACGGGCATCGTCCAAAATACGCAGCGCTTTTGCGGGAGTACGCTTTCCGCTGCGCTCAAGCCAAATTTCTCTGCCCGGCAAAAAGTTGCGGGCGCGGTATTCTTCCAGCCATGCCGGATCGTTCATCCATGTGCTTATGCCGGAAATTTCATCGGCAAGGCAAGCGGTCAGCTCGCTCATCCGCTGCGGCTGCGGCTGTGTTAAAATCGCGCCTGCAATCTCCCTTAGCTCCTCCGGGAAGCCCTGCGGCGGCGGGGCGACATTCAGCCCTACCCCGACAATCGCATACTCCAAGCCGCCGCCCTCTAAGTCAACGGCAGCCTGTGTTAAAATGCCGCCGCACTTTTTGTATTCAGCGTTATACAAATCATTCACCCATTTTACCAAAAGGTGCGTGTCATAAACCGTTTGCACCGCCCGGCACACGACCACCGCCGCCGCAGCGGTAAGCAGCGCCGCGCTTTCCATGCCGGGTAAACCGCGCAAAATAACCGAAAGATACAGCCCTCCTTCGGGCGAAAAAAAGCTGCGTCCCCGCCGCCCCATGCCTGCTGTTTGATGATGGGCAAATACTGCCGTACCATGCGGAGCACCGCTTTGCGCCATCTCCTTCGCGGCAGTGTTGGTCGAATCAATGGCGTCATATTCTTTGACGGGCGCTTCTATCCTCCGCAGCCGCTGTACGTTGGCGGCACAGTAAGTGGGCTGTTTTGCACACAACCGATAGCCGCGGTTGGGAGCCGCTTCAATTTGGCAGCCTTCTTCTTTTAAGCGTGCAATCGCTTTCCAAACCGCAGTGCGTGAAACCCCCAGCTGCTGTGCGAGCTGCTGGCCTGAAACGCCCTGCTGCCCTGCCTGCTCCAGCAAGGACAAAATTTCTTCTTTCGTCGATGCCATTCCCATTCCCCTTTCAGCCAATATCGCTGCATCATTGTAACAAAAAAAACGCCCAATTGTCAACTACGCAAAGAGTAATGGTTAACAATAAAATTTTGATGCTTCAATAAAACTTCAAGTTTTGTGTTGTATGATACAGCTATTAACAAAACAGGAGGTTTCCATTCGTGAAGTATTGCAAAAAAGTGATTGCGCTCTTTCTTGCCTGCTGTCTGTGTGCATGTTCGGCACAAAGTGTACCCACCAGCACAAGCGAAGCAGCAAGTGCGTCACCCACCAGCGCTTCCCAAAGTGTCGACGTGGCTGACCCCGAACAAAAAGCCTATATTGAAGAAACATTAAACCTTGCCAACAACCCCGACCAGGAGTGGACTTATAATGCAGACGCACAGGCGTGGATCTTGTCGATTGTGTCCGCAGTCGCTTTTCCTGAACTGCCCGACCAGCAAGGCGTATCGGTATGCGTTCCTGCCGCGTATGTGCTCGGTATTGACACCGACGGCGACGGCCAAGAGGATGTTACGTCAACCAGCGACACACAAACCGCAAAAGGTTCTCTCGTGATTGATGCAGCAGCCCAAGTAACAAGCAGTCACGGCCAAGTGTACACCGCTGCCGCTGCTCCCGTTATTTTAAATACAGGCGCAGCAGGCTACGGCTCCAGCAAACATACGCTGGCAGCAACCACCTATGCTTCAGAGGGATACATCAACGTGTCTTGCGGAAACCGCGGCAAGCAGGACACGGCAGCGGATGAGGACGGCAATTCTTACTACACCGGTGACGCTCCCTCTTGCTTGGTAGACCAAAAAAACGCCGCCCGTTTCGTAAAATATAACATTCTTCTTGGGAATTTACCGGGAAGTGTGGATTATTTTGTTTCCACGGGCGGCTCTGGGGGCGGAGCCCATGCCGTCATGTTTGCAGCCACCTCGAATCACTCCGATTTCTATGACTATGAAATTGCAGCCGGCGCCGTAGGCGTTTATTTGCTGGAGGACGGCGGGCATGTTCCGTCTGAAATCTTCAGCGAATCATTCACGCTTTATGTCGGCCAGATGTATGGTGAATATGTCAGCAGCCAAACGATTGAAGCCCCTGCCGCCCAAGTTCAAACAACAAACGGAACCGACGAACAGCCCAACGGCACAGACATCAGCAGCTGGGTCAATACGTTGGACTTAGACGCGGTATCGTTTACCCTTGCAGATGCCGCCGCATACCGTACCAAGGGCGCCAGCAAAGCAATTCCTGGTTTTGACGTAATCGACTATGGGCAGGAGGACTATGTGTTTGGCAGCACCGAGCAGGATGCACGTCATTGGAATAGCATACTGCTTGATATTTTCCAAACGCATGCCGACGTACTGGCGCCGCTGTTCAACGCGGGATAACCCGCTTTCTCACAAGTAAAAAAGCCGCCGAACCTTATTTCTGAGGTTCAGCGGCTTTTTCAATTATACGGTAATCAATTCGTAATCTCTGCTGCCAAGGCCGATTTTCTCGGCGTGTTCCATGCACGTTTTCCAATTGGTGTTGGGCGACACATTGGTGAAGTGGTCGTGATGGTCGCAAGCGCCTTCGGCGTGCATGTGGTCGTCCAGCAAGCTGCCGGGAATGACGGGCATTTTGTTGCAGGCATCGGCACAGGCAACATCCAGCGCGACAGGGTCAAAGCTGGCAAACATACCCACATCGGGAATAATTGCCGTATCGTTTTCGCCGTGGCAGTCACAGTACGGCGAAACCTGATTGACAATATTGATGTAAAACGCCGGGCGGCCATCCACAACCGCTTTGCTGTACTCTGCCATACGGCAATTCAGCTCATCGTTTGCCGTATAGTTTTCGTTGTAAATTGCGTCGAAATTGCACGCACCCAAGCAGCGGCCACAGCCTACGCAGCGATTGTGGTCAATCGAAGCTTTCTTATTTTCGTCAAACGAAATTGCGCCGTGCGCACAGTTCTTTTCGCACATATGGCAGCTTTTGCACGCATCTTTGTTCACCGTGGGCTTTCCGGCGCAGTGCATTTCCATTTTTCCCGCACGCGAACCGCAGCCCATGCCGGTGTTTTTAATTGCGCCGCCAAAACCCGTGGACTCATGCCCTTTGAAGTGCGAAAGCGCAATGTAGACATCGGCATCCATAATGGCACGGCCGATTTTCGCCGATTTGACATATTCACCGCCCTCTACCGGTACTTCCACCTCATCTGTTCCTTTCAGGCCGTCGGCAATGATGACATGGCAGCCTGTGGAGAACGGCGAAAAGCCATTTTCATACGCCGCCTCCAAATGGTCGAGCGCATTTTTGCGGCGGCCCACATACAAGGTGTTGCAGTCGGTCAAAAAGGGCTTTCCGCCCAAGCTTTTCACCATATCGGCAACCGTTTTTGCAAAGTTCGGGCGCAGATAAGACAGGTTGCCCGGCTCGCCGAAATGAATTTTAATAGCCGCAAACTTGTCTTGAAAATCAATGGTATCCATTCCTGCGCGGCGCATCAGCTTTTCCAGCTTTTTCTGCAAATTGGTGCCGGGCAGCGCGCGCATATCGGTAAAGTAAACTTTTGATGCCATATTCCTCTACTCCTTATTCCATCCATAACAAATCACAGCGTGCAGATTGTCTACCCGCTGTGTATAGATTTATTATAATGCCGATTGCATTCCGGTGCAAGGCTTTTCCTGCGTTCATGCAAAAACAGCCGGGCAAGCGCAAAAGCACTTGTCCGGCTGTTTTTTTATTCTTCGGAAAACCGCAGCTTAAAACTCGATGTACAGAGTTTTAATTTCGTACGGCAGAATGGTGAAGCTGATCTTGTTCATGCAGGGCAGAAGAACATCCTCTTTCTCCTCCATCAAGTTGCAGCTATAAACCTGCTTCGGTTCGCGTGCCAGCGTCAGGCAAGCGTTGGTGCGCTTGTTCTGGTTTTCGTACACGCGCAGAACCACGCCCTTGCCGTCCTCGGAAGCCTTCACCGTTTCGATGATGACATTGTCGTCATCGCTGGAAACAAAGCTCATCGGCTCAACCGCAGCGCCCAAGGTGGTCAGAACCGGCTGGTTCAGCATCTCGGCCTCTTTCACGGTGTCGCTCTCTTTCCATGTTCCGGCATGCGGATACAGGGAGTAAGTGAAGAAGTGCTCCTCGTTGTCGGTGTCGGGGTTCGGCTCGATACCAGATTTAATCAGGGTCAAGCCAATTTCTGCCTCTTTCACCGAATGGCCGTATTTGCAGTCGTTCAGCAAGCTGACGCCATAGCCGCCCTCGGAAACGTCCACCCATTTGTGGCCGCAGCTCTCAAAGCGAGCCTGATCCCAGCTGGTGTTGGCGTGGGTTTTGCGGGTCACGTTACCAAACTGGATATCGAACGTTGCCTCATCGGTATGCACATCGGCGGGCATAAAGACTTTCAGCAGGTGCTGATGCTCGTGCCAATCCACCCATGTATCAAAGTCGATGCGGCGGCTGTCGGTATAGAAGCGGATTTTCTGGCGCATTTTCGACTGCATGAACTCGCGCTCAATGGTGAGCTCGGCAAACAGTGCACCAACGGAAGTCCACTCCATGGAAGTGACCTCTGTCAAATCCCAGCCTTTTTCCGTGTAATACACGTCAATATCCCAGTTATCATAGTAAATGGGCTTATCTTCAAAGACGCGCAGACGGTTGCCGTTCTGGCCGGGCTTAAAGACATTGCGCTGATTCTCTTTGTCAAACAGCGTTTTCATCATACCGTTTTCATCAATGCAAACGGTATAGAACGGAGTTTCCACAAGGTAGCCGCCGTTTTCTTTCTCAATAGAGAAGGGAGCATCCTCTTTTGCGGCAGTGCCTGTTTTTGCGCTGGCCATACCTTTGGAGGGTACGGACGGAATGCGGCTGTACACTTTGCCGTCGGCTTCCTGAGCAGCAAAGCCTTCCAAGCCGCTCACGCCTTCGGGCAGAACTGCCAAGTCATTGCGGGCAAAGCCGAGGGTGTTGAACAGCACCACGTCGCTTCCCTCACCGGCAACGGCCTTCATCTTCTCGTCCGCCAACGCCTTGCACTCAGCAGCAATCTGTGCGTATTCTTCGCGGGTCACTTCGTATACTTCTTTGATGGAAGAACCGGGCAGAATGTCGTGGAATTGGTTCAAGAGCACCATTTTCCACAGTTTTTCCAGTTTTTCCGCGGGGTACTCTGCGCCCTTTTCCTGTGCCAAAACAGACAGCAGCTCTACATCGCGCAGTGCCAGCTCGCTCTTGCGGTTGGAACGCTTGTTGCGTGCCATGGAAGTGTAAGTACCGCGGTGATACTCGAAGTAAAATTCACCCGTCCACACCGGCAGACGGCGGCTGTCCTTCACGCGCTCTTCCAGCTCGGTGAAGTATTGCAGGGCACCGCACTGACGCACCTTGGGTACGCCCTTGATGCCTTTTTCCATACGACGGCCGGTTTCCAGCATTTCACGGGTCGGGCCGCCGCCGCCGTCACCATAACCGTAAGCGATGAGAATATCGTTATTCATTTCTTTATTCTGATAACGCTCCCAGCCGCCCATGATGGAATCGGGGTGCAGCATACCGTTATAAGTTGTGAAGAATTTCTCCACACTCTGACCGACGCCCAGCGTCGAAATGAAGTGGGTCAAAACGCGGCTTCCGTCAATGCCTTCCCACATCATGGTGTCGTTGGGAACCTTGTTGAATTGGTTCCACGACAGCTTGGTGGTCATGAAGTAATCAATGCCGCTCTTTTTCATAATCTGGGGCAATGCACCGGAATAACCGAACACGTCGGGCAGCCACAGCACACGGTTCTCCACGCCGAACTCCTCGCGGAAGAAGCGCTTGCCATACAGGAACTGACGCACCAAGCTTTCACCGGCCGTCAGGTTGCAGTCGGCTTCCAGCCACATGCCGCCTTCCGGTTCCCAGCGTGCCTCTTTGACGCGCTGCTTGAGCTGCTCGTAAAGCTCGGGATAGCGCTCGTGCAGGAAGGTGTACAGCACCGGCTGGCTGGACATGAAGCGATATTCGGGGTACTCCTCCATCATTTTCAAAACGGTAGAGAAGCTGCGGGCGGTTTTCTCGCGGGTTTGCGCCACCGTCCACCACCAAGCCACGTCAATGTGCGTGTGGCCGATGCAGCTGGCAATCACATCGTCAAAGCCGGCCATTTCGCCGTAGATGGTTTTATCCAGCAAATCACGCGCCTGCTGAACGCTCTCATAAAATGCCTCGCTGGGTACGCGGCGCATATCGAGCAAGTTGATGGCATCGTTCATAGCGGTGCAAAGGTCGATGTATGTTTTGGACTCTTTGTCCATGCGGTCCAGCGCCCACAGAGGAACCTGCAAATCATAGTACAGGTCTTTTACCAGCTCGGAACGCTCCTGCACGTCCGCCATCAAGCGGAACTCGGGGTGCAGAATACCGCTGTGTGCCTGCAAGTCGATAACAAAACGCTCGCCCGCCTTTGCGCAGTCCGTAAACGGCAGCTCACGGTGGTTCATGTCGGCGCCTTGACGCACCACACCATTCACGAAGATCAGGAACTGCGGGTTTTTCGCATCATCCCACTCCTCAATCTGGGTGCGCAGATACAGCCAAAGCTGTTTTCCGTCATATTCTTCAGGCACGGTGAACTCCGTGCGGAACCAATAGTGACGGTCTTTGCCATACCAATGGTCGCGCGTGGAGTCAAACGGCTGCCACGGCGTTTGGCTGTCGGCGTCTGCCTCAGCCGGAGTGAGGTAAAATGCCTCTTTCATCTGCCAGCTGTCCAAGGAGAAGGACTGCACGACAATTTGTTTTTTGAGCTGCGAAGCGATGACTTCGACACGTTCTTTTGCAAAAATCATAAAAACCCTCCCGGATGAAAGTGATTACAGGGGAAACTCGCGCATGACGCGCATCAGCTCGTCCACGGTGGTGAATGCCAAGCCGGTTACCGTGTCGGCACAGCCATAGTAGATGGCAATACGGCCTGTTTCTGCGTCGGTGAGCGCTGCACACGGGAATGTCACGTTGGGAACATCACCCACGCACTCATACAGCTCCTGCGGAGCGAGAATGTAGTTGCGGCTGCGTGCTTTCACCTTCCACGGCTCGTCGAGATCCAGCAGAGCGACGCCCATACGGTATACAAAGCCGTTGCAGGTGTTAATGACGCCGTGATAAATCATCAGCCAGCCTTCGTCCGTTTCGATGGGTACTGCGCCCGGGCCGATTTTCTTAGACTGCCAAGCGGAGTCGTCGCCGGGAACGGTTTCCATCACCCAACGGTGCTTGCCCCAGAAGGTCAAGTCCGGGCTTTGGCTGCAAAATACGTCGCCAAACGGAGTGTGACCTGTGTCAGACGGACGGGACAGCATCATGTACATGCCGTTGATTTTACGCGGGAACAACACGCCGTTGCGGTTGTACGGCAGGAAGGCGTTTTCCAGCTGGTGGAAGGTTTTAAAATCCTTCGTCCATGCCACGCCGATGGTCGGGCCGTGTGCGCCGTTGCACCATGTAATGTAGTAACGGTCATCAATTTTGCACACGCGCGGGTCATAACGATACTCGCGCACGGTTACCTCGGGGTCCCCCTCAAATACGATGGGGGTGCTGTCAATTTCCCAGTCAATGCCGTTTTTGCTGCGTCCGGCAAAGATGTCCATGCTGATGGACTTGGAGTCGCAGCGGAACACACCGGCATAACCATCTTCAAACGGGACAACCGCCGAGTTAAATACGCTGTTGGAAATCGGCGTTGCATTGCGCTGAATGATGGGGTTATTGCTGTAACGCCAAACGGCCTCGGTATAGCCTTCGGGTTTATCCTGCCACGGCATATTGGGATTTGCTTGTCCGATAATCTTTGTCATATTTGTATCACCTGTCTTTTTAAAAATATGATTGAAACATGAAACTTTCCCACCAAAAGAAAGATCTGTTTTACACCAGCTTTCCGACGCAGCATGCGGAAACATAAGATGTCCACAAGTTGCGGCAAATGGCATGACCGTCTTTATCTTTTAAGTAAGTCAGCTTTTCACACATAAATTCCGGCAGCTCCGCGAGCGTGCCGTCTGCATACTGCTGCATACGCTGTGCAGCTGTTTCAAAGCGCGCCATCACGCCGCCCAAGCGGATGTCCAGCACTTCAAAGCCAAAGGGCTTATTGATGGCATCCCACTGCGTGCGCCACGCTTTACGTACTTCGTTCACAGCTGCACCGCACTCCTTTGCCAATGCTGCCAGCTCGCCCGCTTTTGCGCGGTCGCCTGCTCGCACTGCTTTGGGCGCTTCGTCACGCCAGCGGCAGCGCAGCACAAGTGCTTTTGCCATAACGGAAAGCGCCGTCAGCATCGGCGCATAGCGCGGATTTTCTTTTGCGAATGTTTCAAATTCTGCGGCAAGCTTTTCATAGTATACCGCATATTCGGCATTGTTGGCCAGATCTTTTTCAAACACCAACAGCATCGGGTCTTCATACAACAGCTCTTTGCAGAAGTTTGCCGTGCTTTGATCCTGCAAGGTCTCGCCGGGCAGCTCATTGAAGCGGGACATTTCCAGGAATGCTTTCGCATCGGCCTCGCATGTAATTTTAAAGCGTGCCGCCAATTCCTCCTCGTCCCATTTTCCGCAGTAGCAGTACTCTGCAAACAGCTGCAAGCCATAAAGCACCGCCATGGGGCTGCATTCCGCTGCATCATCCATCCACGCCGTGGCAAATACTTCTTTTACGCCGTGACGCACACATTCCTCCAGCGCAGGCAAGGTGGTAACCATCGTTTTGCGATAATCTGCCGCCGGCCCAAGCCACGTCCAAATGCCGCCCGCAAAAATGGTGGGCGCACGGAACTGCGCATGTTTTTTCAGCATGTTATCATATGCGCCATTGGTTTCGTGATAATAATCCCAGAAAACCAAGCCGATGTCGTCCGGCGCACCGTCTAAAATCTCCTGCGTCAGCTCGGCTTCCGGGTGATACACCCCTTCGTCACGCGCTGCGGAGAAATGCATATCGCTCCACATCATCGCTTCCAAGCCCAGCTCATGCAGGATAGCGCTCACCTTTTCCAGGTGCACACGCATCAACTCAGTGGTAGTAGCAAAGCCATAGCGGTTGCGGTATTGGCCGCGTCCCAGCCAGTAGGCCTCATCCATACCGATATGAACACGCTTGGAGCGGAACGGCGCGCTGGCCGCTTTGAGCCATGCGCGAATCAATTCATAGGTCTCAGGCTCTTTTTCACCCACCAACAACACATCATTGGCGTCTTTGTATTTTTCCATGACGGGCCATTGCAGCACGCGCTCCAAATGCGCCAGCGTCTGCACACAGGGAATGGCCTCAATACCAAGGCTGGCTGCACAATCGTCAATTTCGCGCAGCTCCTCAAACGTATAACGCCCGCGCAGATAGCCAAAATACGGCTGATCAGGCACCTCATAAGTATCCTCTGTGTAAAGCATTGCCAAATTGAGGCCCATCAGCGCCATACGGCGGAGAATATCCTTCACCGATTCCACCGTGGGAACCGCATTGCGGGAAGCATCCAGCATCAAGCCGCAAGATTCAAAACGTGCTGCTTCTTCCACCGATTGTCCCGTCTGCATACAGCGCAAAACCAAAGCTGCTGCGCGGTAAAACTCTACATGGCGCGAATAAGTGATGTGCCATGCGCCATCCTTTTCAAATACGCTCAGCTTATCGCCCTTTTCGGCTTGTACCGTCACTCCGTCCCCGGCACACTCAATGCCTAAAATTCCGTACAGCTCCTGCATGCCGGGCATTAAAAGTGCGTCATTGTCCGTAGAAAGATTCCATTTCATCGGTCATTCACCTTCCTTAACCAAGTTGATTCCTGCACATCCGCCGCGAAAAACGTACTGTGCCATCTGCACCCTTTTGGGCATATGCCTGCCGCCCTTTTGATATACGAGAGGCACGCATCTGCTCAAAAACCGGTATTTTTCCTTAAAACAGGCGCACCCAGCCGGTAAAATCACACGGTCAGATGCGCCTGTGCCTTTTAAAAAACAGCAGACTCTCACTCCATTTACCAAATGCCTTTATGATTGATTGAAAAAATGGCCATTTCCCTAGAATCTGCTTTTACATAGCAAAACACGCCTATCAAACACCTTTTTGTAAAGCAAGTGTCCAATCAGATATTTACAAATTTGCCGCAGATATAGGCTTTAAAACACAGCTACCGCAGCTTAACTGTTAATTAACAAACAAATTAACAACTATTTTTGAAAAAGAAAAACATTTCTCTTTATCTTTCATTTTTCATTCATCATTCTAACAACAAAAGAGAGAAAAAGCAAGTAACATTTTAAACAATTTGTCTGTTTAAAATTTGTCAAAAGCATCATTTTCTTATCTGTATCTAAATGATTCATTAACTTTTGTTAAGTGAATGGGAAAGAATTGCAATCACTTTCGGAAGATGTTATAATAATGTTAACAAACCCTCGTAATTAGGAGGCACTCACCATGAAAAAGAATACCATGCAGTCTCTTGCCGATGCTCTTGGCGTTTCACGCATTACTGTGTGGAAAGCACTGAACCACAAGGAAGGTGTTTCCGAAGCGCTGCGAAAAAAAATTATTGATAAAGCCACAGAATGCGGCTACCGCATTCCACAAACAGAACCTGTCGTGCAGGCCGCACCTTCACAGGTCAATGTGCCGCGCACAGTGTCTGTCGTAGTTTCCAGGCCGGAATCTTCCATTTTTTGGATGCAAATTATTCATCAGATTGCCAAAGAGCTTTCGCGCCTGAACATCAACATGATGTATACCTATTTGCCCAGCCATTGGTATGAAGGCTTTCAAATGCCTGCTTCTCTCACCAGCGGCGGGGTGTCCGGCATGATTGTATTGAATATTTACGACCCCTCTATGCTGCGTGCGCTTGCCGCATTGAGCCTTCCCAAAGTATTTTTGGATACGGTGCCGCTTTTGGGGGCCGACCAGCTTAACGGCGATCTTGTCATGCTGGAAGGGCGCTGCTTGGTACACCAGATTACAAACCGGTTAATCGAAAGCGGACGAACTCGCTTAGGCTTTATTGGTGATATTCATTATGCCCAAACGAACACCGACCGTTATCAAGGCTTTCTCGACGCTTTGCACGATCACAATATCACTTTGGATGAAAGCGTGTGCCACACGAGTCCCCTTCCCCTCCATTTGCACACGGAAGAAATCGAGTCCTTTTTGCGGGGGCTTACCTATTTCCCCGATGCCTTTGTGTGCGCAAGCGATTTTATTGCCAGCTATGTTGCCTCCTTTTTTGACCAACCTGCCTATGCCGACCAAAAACGCATTGTGTTAACCGGCTTCGACAACAGCAGCGAATATCCTTCCACTGCCGGGAAAATTACCAGCGTCGACGTGCAAACCTCTACGCTGGGCAAACGGCTGGCACAAAAAATTGCCTTTCGGCTGCGCTACCCCGATGCCTCTTTTGAATGCAGCTACATCACATCAAAAATTGTTTACCGCAGCCCGTTAACCGATCCGGCTGAGGATTCAAAAGCATCTATCCGCTGAACAAAACCGCCGCTGTTTTTCCCTTTTACTTTGCATAAACAACAAAAGGACACAGAGCAAAAATGCTCTGTGTCCTTTTGTTGTTACATCTCTTATTCCGTCCTGTATCCATTCAAAATCATTCGTCTATCTTTTTGAATAATGTCCAAATAGGAATCCGGTGCATAATCAATGCGCGCAAAACCCAATAAAGGCTGGCAAAAAAAGCAAAGAGAATAGACGGGCAGCAGGTGACCGTTGTATAGCGAACGCCGCACTGGATGCCTTTTTTTGCACAGCTGCCTACTTTTGCAGCAGCAAACCACGGTCCCAAGCTCCACAATATCCCAAGCGCAATCGTAATGATACCGCTTAAAGGATGCATTCCGCTCAAAACAAGAGACATGCTGAACGCTCCGCTGAATGCCGCCTTTACCAGATTGATGGCAAAATCGGCTGCAATGAGCAATGCACCAATTAAGAGGTTTAGGCGCAAAACGCCAAACATCTCACCCGCACCAATGCCGCGCCCTCCCATAAATTGAAAGCCGCAGCGCAAACACCAACACTCCACCATTTCCAGCGCATACTCACACTGCTGACCCTCATAAAATCCGCAGTTGATCATAGAATATACTTCGCTATGCAGCCGCTCTTGCTTTGTCTGCTGCTCGATTTTCTCCATCAATTCTAAAACATGAGAAGGAATCCCATCCACAAAAAGCGGCATTACTAACACCAGCCGACAGCCTTTTCGCAGCTGCTCCATGATGCTTTGAACATCTTTTGGCCCTCGGTAGTGGATGGTCATGCTGTCACTCCCTGCAAAAGGATGGGATACCGCAGCCAAATAAGCGGAGTTGCTCCATTTTTTCTTTGGACTCAGTACAACATACACCGTTTTCATCTAAAATGCTCCTTCAGCTCCTGCAAGGTATTGAAAAATTTCACTTTCACACTTCTTGCATTAAAGTTAATTGCCATTGCCTTCGCCGCTTTTTCTGCCAGTTGAATTTCTTTTTCGGTCATATTTTCTGTTCCGTAAAAATAAATCTCCATGTTTGGCTGGCTTTCATAGCGCGGCACATGATGCATACGCCCATGTATCCACCGAAAAAAAGGCAGTACACCGGGAATGCTGCGGTCTAACACCCGTTTTACAGGAGCAGCAAAACCGCCATAAATGCTTTTGCTGATAATAATGACTCGTTCTGTGACCGCTATGCGGCTTCCAATCATTTCGCTGCGGTCAGCCATGCAGCATTTTCCCGGCATTTTCAGCCAGCACTCAAAACAGCCCTTGCATCGAACTGTTTTGGGCCCCGCATAAAAAAAGTCACCATCATCCAATGTGGAATCAAAATCCTGAATCATAAGCCTTCGCGCTTTCATAAAATCCCTCCGTCAAATCCATGCTATCGGAATGAATTGATTCTTTCATTCAAGAAAAAAATCACCCCAAACGGCGCGGTCAGATGGATTAAACGATTCATCAACCGCCCCGAAAGGAGTGATTTATACTTTCTTATTGTAGCATATAACTGCCTTTTATGGGAAGTTACAAAAAACACAAAAATTCTCACGGAAAAGTGCTGTTGCTTTTACAAACAACACTGCCATGCCGTTATGCCATCATTCCTATGCATAGCACCGCATATCGAATGAATTTTATTTTCCGTGTTTTTCTTTTAAGTAAGCGTCAATTGCCTTTGCCGCATGTTTCCCTGCGCCCATCGCCAAAATAACCGTTGCCGCACCTGTTACCGCGTCACCGCCTGCATAAACTGCCTCGCGCGTGGTCAGGCCGTCATCACCGTTTGTAATAATGCAGCCATGCTTGTTGGTTTCCAAGCCGGGTGTGGTGGAGCGAATCAGCGGGTTGGGGCTGGTGCCGATGGACATAACCATGCAGTCCACGTCCAAAGTAAAGGTTGCACCCTCCTTCGGCACAGGACGACGACGTCCCGAAGCGTCCGGCTCGCCCAGCTCCATCTCCTGGCACACCATGCCTTTGACATAGCCGTTTTCATCGCCCAGCACTTCAATGGGGTTGGAAAGCGTCTTAAAGATAATGCCCTCTTCCTCGGCATGTTCAATTTCCTCACGACGTGCGGGAAGCTCTTCCATGCCGCGGCGATAGACAATGTAGACGTTTTCTGCGCCCAAGCGCTTTGCACAGCGTGCAGCGTCCATGGCAACGTTGCCGCCGCCAACAATAGCCACATTTTTCGCGTGCTGAATCGGTGTTTTGGAATCGGGCTTGTAAGCCTTCATCAAGTTGATACGGGTCAAGAACTCGTTGGCGGAATAAACGCCGTTCAGGCTCTCACCGGGAATGCCCATAAAGCGCGGCAAACCTGCGCCGGAACCGATAAACACAGCCTCATTGCCCATGTCAAACAGCTCGTCAATGGTCAAGGTACGGCCAATCACAACGTCTGTTTCCACATCTACGCCGATTGCACGCAGGCCGTCAATCTCCTGACGCACAATTTCTTTGGGCAGACGGAACTCAGGAATGCCGTACACCAATACGCCGCCTGCGGTGTGCAGTGCTTCGTAAACCGTTACCTTATAGCCCATTTTTGCCAAGTCGCCGGCAGCGGTCAAGCCGCTGGGGCCCGAACCGATTACCGCTACCTTAATGCCGTTCTGCTCAGGCATTTTGGGCTTTTCGCTGGAGTGCTCACGGTGCCAATCGGCCACAAAGCGCTCCAAGCGGCCAATGCCGACAGGCTCGTGCTTAATGCCGCGCACACACTTGCCTTCGCACTGCGTTTCCTGCGGGCAAACACGTCCGCACACAGCCGGAAGGGCGCTGGATGCGCTCAAAATTTCAAACGCACCCTCCATATCTTCCTCGGCTACCTTACCGATAAAAGCAGGAATATCAATTCCTACGGGGCAGCCGTGCTGGCAGGGCTTATTTTTGCAGTTTAAGCAGCGCTTTGCCTCTTCCACTGCCATTTCATAGGTGTAGCCCAGTGCTACCTCATCAAAGTTTTTATTGCGCACCTCCGGGTCTTGTACCGGCATGGGGCATTTTTTCGGGTCCATGTTAGGCATGTTATTCTACCTCCTTTTTCAGCAGATTGCACTCTGCCTCACGCGCATGTTTTTCAAAGTCACGATACATGCCGCCGCGGTGCATCGCTTCGTCAAAATCCACCAGATGGCCGTCAAAATCGGGGCCGTCTACGCAGGCAAATTTTGTCTCGCCGCCCACGGTCAAACGGCATCCGCCGCACATGCCCGTGCCGTCAATCATGATGGGGTTCATGGAAACCATCGTTTTGATATTGTGCTTTTCCGTCAGCTCAGACACAAATTTCATCATAATGATGGGGCCAATGGCAATTACCTCATCGTACTGATTGCCTTCTTCAATCAATTTTTCCAGCGCGTTGGTGACAAGGCCCTTTTCGCCCCAGCTGCCGTCATCCGACATTTTCACCACACGGGTAGAAACCGCCTCAAACTCTTTTTCCAAAATTACCAAGTCCTGATTGCGGAAGCCGATGATGCTGTGAACTTCGGCGCCCAGCTCATGCAGGCGCTTTGCCGTGGGGTAGGCAATGGCGCAGCCCACACCGCCGCCGACAACCGCTACTTTCTTCAAGCCATCCAAATGGCTGGGCATTCCGAGCGGACCCACAAAGTCTACTAAGCTGTCACCCACATTCAAAGTGTTCAGCTCCATCGTAGAGCCGCCGACAATCTGAAAGATAATGGTTACCGTGCCTTTTTCGCGGTCATAATCGGCAATGGTCAAAGGCACACGTTCGCCATCTTCCGATGCACGATAAATAATAAACTGGCCCGGCTGCGCCTTGCGCGCCACCAGCGGCGCCTCTACTACCATTTTGGTAACGGTGGGGTTTAACGCCTCTTTTTCTACAATTTTAAACATACTTTGCCTCCCTGATTACGGCTGAATAAATTCCGAAAAAGCGAAGCCGCTTGCACAGCTTCGCTTTTTCGTAACCGATTTTAAGTAATTGGAAAATCAGAAATCAATATCCTTGTCGTAGTAAACAGCAGTCAACAGCTTCTCCATGTCCTCCTGGCTGGGCTGACGCGGGTTGGAACCTGTGCAAGCATCTGCAATTGCATTGGCAGCCACGTCATGCAGCTTGTCGTTGAACTCTTTCTCGTCAATGATGCTGACGTCGGCAATCACGCCGCCCTCGCCATAGTTCTTAATGGCAAGAGGAATGTTCAGCTGTTTGTTCATCTCGCGCAGCTCAGCTACCAGTGCATTCACCAGCTCCTCTGTGGTGTTGCCCGGCAGGTTGATGAAGCGTGCAATCTCTGCATAGCGCTCAGCTGCTTCGGGATTCTTTGCGTTGTACTGAATGACCTTCGGCAGGTACATAGCGTTTGCCGCACCATGGATGATGTGGCCGCCGCTGAATGCAGCACCGGTCTTGTGTGCCATGGAGTGAACAATGCCCAGCAATGCGTTGCTGAATGCCATACCGGCCAAGCATTGTGCGTCGTGCATACGGTCACGAGCGTCCATATCGCCGTCATAAGATTTCTTCAAATCAGCATGAATCATCTTGATGGCATGCAGAGCCAGAGGATCGGTATAGTTGCAGTGCAATGTGGAAACATAAGCCTCAACTGCATGAGTCATAGCATCCATACCGGTGTGAGCAGTCAGCTTCGGGGGCATTTTCTCAGCCAGCTCGGGGTCAACGATGGCCACGTCCGGCGTGATGTTGAAGTCTGCCAGAGGATATTTGATACCCTTGTCGTAATCAGTGATAACCGAGAAGGCCGTAACCTCGGTAGCAGTACCGGAAGTAGACGGAATGGCACAGAAATGTGCTTTCTGGCGCAGCTCCGGGAAGCTGAACGGAGTGATCAGCTGCTCAAAGGTGCACTCGGGGTACTCATAGAATGCCCACATTGCCTTTGCTGCATCGATGGGGCTGCCGCCGCCCATTGCCACAATCCAATCCGGCTCAAATTTGCGCATAGCCTCTGCGCCTTTCATAACCGTAGTGACAGAAGGATCGGGTTCCACGTTCTCGAACAGCTCTACTTCCATGCCGGCTTCCTTCAGGTAAGCAACGGCGCGGTCCAAAAAGCCGAAGCGTCTCATGCTGCCGCCGCCGACAACAACGATTGCCTTTTTGCCCTTGAGGTTTTTCAGCTCTTCCAAGGAACCTTTTCCATGATACAAGTCACGCGGTAAAGTAAAACGACCCATGATACACAACCTCCATTATAACCGGCTTTCGCCGGAAAATTCAAAAAAATTGAAGATTCGGAAGAATTCCTTCCGACCTTGATAAAAGCTTATCATATATCAAAATATTTGACAAATATTTAATTTGCATGTATGATATTCCAAAAAAGAATAACCAAAGATTACTATTGGGCATAACCACAAGAACACAAACATAAAATTATGCGTTTTCACCATTGACAAACCAAATTTCCCCGATATCAGGCATTTCATAGGGCATTTTGGAAAACAAAGGAATGTACAGATTTTTCGTCAGCGGAAAATTTCAGCTTTTCAGAAATCCCCTAGTCAGGAGGAATCATGGAACTTTCACAGCTTCGCTATGTGGTGGCCGTCGCCGACCTCGGTTCGATCAGCGCGGCCGCCCGGCATTTATATGTTGGCCAGCCCAGCCTTTCCAAAAGCATCAAAGAGCTGGAAAACGAATTGGGCCAGCCCTTGTTTCGGCGCACAGCCCGCGGCGTAGAGCTAACCCCCAGCGGGCGCGATTTTCTGTCGCACGCACGCAGTATCGTCGCCCAGATGGATGCTGTCACCGAGCTGTATCGCCCTCCGCAAAACAACAGTCTGCGCCTTTCGGTATGCGTTCCATGCGCCAGCTATGTTTCCCATGCTTATTTTCGCTGGGCAGGCCGTGCGGCCAAGCAGGACTTCCGTTTGCAATATCGGGAAACCACCAGCTTTTCCGCCATGGATGCCGTTGTTGCAGAGGAGGCTCAGGTGGGCATTGTGCGCTATCCGGTGGCACGCGCCGATTATTCCGAAGGGCTTGTCGGCTCACGCGGGCTTCACTTGGCTCCGCTTTGGGATTACCATATGGTGGTTTTGGTGCAAAACGCACATCCTCTGGCCGCTGCGGGGCGTATTTGTCCTGAACAGCTCGCCCCTTTCACGGAGATTTCTCACGGCAATTTAACCCCCATCGTACCGCCCGATGAAAGCGACCTATCGCACGAAAAAGAGGGCGGCGCGATGCTGATTTACGACCGCGCGGGAGAGTTTGACGCTTTGCGGCATATGGCAGGGGCTTATATTTGGGCCAGCCCTGTTCCGGCTGAAATTTTAGCACGGCAAGAGCTTTGTGCCCTTTCCTGCGAAGATGCCCCGCTTTATCGCGACAGCCTCATTTGGAAAGGCCATCTTTCGTCCCAAGCGGCTGCCTTCGCCGACGAAGTGCGCAAAGTAATCCATGAGCTGATGGAGTAAGTTAAGCCGCCTTCTCCGGCTGCATCGGAGCAAACACAGCCACGCTGGGGTCAGTGCCATACAGCAGGGTGCTTTTTTGATACACGGCTGTTTTTTCCAAAAGCAGCTCCCGCTGTTGATAATCCGCTACAAAGTATTGGTTCAAAATTGCTTCCTGCTTTTCACCGCGCTGGTCATCCTCTGCCTCTGCCAAAGCCTTTACCTCCGCTTCGGGCACTCTGCGCAGTGAACCGCGCGTTTCCATCGCTTCGGTGCTGACGCCGTAGCTGTCAAAGGAAGCATTTTCTTTCTGTGCAATTTCATACGTTGCAATCAGCGTGTCAATCAGCCATTGGCGATATCCTTTTTCATCAGCATCCGGCAAAGCGCCGTTGAAAAACAACGCACAAAGCTCCACAGCTGCCCCTTCGGGAACGGCTTCATCCGACATTTCCGGGTAGAACACCGCGTCTTTTCCAAACAAAGGCTTGTCGCTGTCCTGATAAAAAATCATTGTTGCACTGTCCATTCCCAGCGCGCGGAACTGTGCGTAAACGTCCTGCGTTAAAAACCCATTACGCAATTTCCAGTTGACGCGGTTGTATGCATTGATACCGCTGTCGGTTTCAATGGCTTTTGTGGTATACACTTGCCCATTGCTTCGATATGCCAAAAACTTTGTGTCCTGTTTTCCGGTTTGATACACCGGGCAGACATAGCGGTTGGTTCCATCCCAGAACCCGTAAGAGCCCGGGGCCACCACATAACGTTCCTCGGGGAATTGTTCATCGAAAAAGCGCTGAAGCGATTTTTCCGTCCACCACAGGCTGACGGGATTGCCTTGAATAAAATCCACCACCATAAAAAGTCCTAAAATAATGCCGATTGCGGCCAGGGCGGCCAAAACACGAGTGGCCTTATTTCTGGGAACCTTCCATGCAGGCCATGTGATTTTTACTTGTTTGATATTCCACATCATTGCTCAACCTTTCTTTTTTCCGAATGCAAATTTCAGTAATGCACCTACTAAACCTCCAAGCGCCAGCATGATAAGCAGCATCATGCCGTTTGTCACGGAATCATACACATACCCGAACACGGAATTGGCATTCAGCCAACCATTCCAAAACGCGTTGCCGATACGCCCCAGCGTGAGCAAAATTAAAATGGCCGCCCATGCAATGGGCATATTTTTTTTGCCGAAGATAAAATAGGTTGCCATGCCGACGGCCGGCATCCACCATAAAATGTAAATGCTGCTGGAAAGCATAAATGTGCCAATGCTTCCCGCCACAGCAAAGCCGATTGCATACAGCAAAAAGCTTCGTTTTACTTTTCGAATCGTTTTCATATCATCCTCATAAGAAATTTCCGGCGAAAGCCCGCTGTGCTGATACGCTCTGCAAGCTTCGCACTCTTTTAAATGTTCTTCTACCAGCTGACAAGTATCTTCACTTGCCACCCCATCATTGACAAGCGGTATCAAATCCTGATAAACGTCACAAGAAAGCCGCTTTGTCTGTTTTTCATGGTCCATTCATGTTCTCCCTTTCCTCAAAAACAATTGTTTCCTGCCTGTTTCGGGGCTGGCTGCACAATGTACGACCGTGCCTGTCACAACAAGCCCAGCTGTTCTTTCAGCCAGTGTTTTGTACGAAAATCCAGTGTTCTTGCCGAAGATTCGCTCATGCCAACCGCCTTCGCAATTTCTGCAAATGTATATCCCTGCGCGCGCATCCATACAACCTCCTGTGCCGGTTTTTTCCTTTGTGCCAGCAGCTGCTTCACCTTTTCCAGCAGCTCGGCTGTTTCGTAATCCTCTGCAAGGGAATCTGAGGTGTGGGATAGCTCCAGGTAACGCTCCATCATCTCATCATAGGAAATGTTAATGCGTTTTTTGCGCAGCAAATCGAGCCAAGTATTGCGTGCAATCACACAAAGCCATGTTTGAATGCTGGCGGTTCCGTCATAAGTATTCAGTTTTTTCATTGCTTTGATAAATGTTTCGCTCAGCAAGTCCTCTGCCAACGCAGCGTCATGCGTCAGGCTGCATAAGTAGCGATAAACCGCTTTGTGATGATCCCGATAAAGTGTTTCCCACTCCTGCATTGATTCACCTCCCGCCCTGTTTTTTGATGGTTGCGCGCGTTCCAATCACATGTTATACGACAATTTTTTAGGGATTGTTGCATTTTTTGAAAAAATATTTTACTGTAAACATAAAAAACACCAGAACTTTCCAAGCGCTTGTGGAAAAATTCCGGTGTTTGTTTTGCTTTTACCTGTCAGTTGTCCAAAAAGCCGATTGCTTACGGCGAAACATAATTCAACGGATACTGATGCTGTCCGTTGATGCGCACCTCAAAGTGCAGATGGTTGCCGGTGCTGATGCCGGTGCTGCCGACATAGCCAATGACATCGCCTTGATGCACGGTAGCGCCTTCATAAATGCCGTCGGCATATGCCGCCATGTGAGCGTAAAGCGTGCTGAACCCCCCGGCGTGGCTGATACGCACACAGTTGCCGTAGCTCCAGTGGTTGTTTAAGCTGACAACGCCGTCTGCCGCCGCATAAATTTTTGTGTAGGCCGGGGCAGGAATATCCACACCTGTGTGGAATTCCGCCTGGTTCGTAACGGGGTTGATGCGCTCGCCGTAAGAACCCGCATAGGGGGAGTAACCCGGCGTAGGCCAAATGAACTGCGCCGTCTGCGGCGGGGTGGGTTCGGGTTCCGGGGTCGGCTCAGGAGTCGGCTCCGGCGTGGGTTCCGGGGTCGGCTGAGCATCGGTTCCGCCTTCCGGCGTTTGTGTCTGGTCGCCGCCCTCCGGGGTTGAGGGGGCGGGCGTAGGTTCCGGCGTGGGCTGCGGAGTAGGTTCCGGCGTCGGGGTCGGTTCCGGTTCCGGCACAGGAACATTCTGGGATGCCCACTCCTCAAATTCGCGCTGTGCTTGAGCCATTTGCTCCGCATTCACTTGAAAAGCAACCTGCTGTGCTTGCTGATTTGCTTGTGCTTCGTTTAAATCGTTATTGGCCTGCTGCAAAGCCTGCGCGTATTCATCGCTCTTTTGCTGTAAAGCACTTTCACTTTGCGCCAAAGCATCCAGCTGCACCTGCTGCTGCGCTGCCGCTTCATCCAGCTGCGCCTGTATTTGTGCAAACTGAGAGATAATCTGCTGGTCGTATTCCGTAATACTGCGCAAATTTTCCGCATAACGCAGCACATCCGAGAGACTTTGCATCGACGTCAAAGCTTCAAACCAGTTAACACTTCTTGTTTCATACATGCTGCGCAGCCGAAGCTTAAACGATTCTTCCATCTGCTCTTTTTGTTTCAAAGCCTGTGCGGCGTTGTCTTGGGTTTGCTTGAGTTGGGCGCGCTGCTCCTCAATTTGCTGCTGCAAAGCGGTAATTTCCTGTGCCACTGTATCAGCTTTCTGCTGGTACAGATTGGCCACCTCCTGCGCTTGCTGTGCCTCTTGCCCATAGGCAGCAATGCTTTCCTCAATTTGCTGCTTCTCTTTTGCTAAACGGTCGAGCGCTTCAGCGGGCGTTTCGGCAAACACGGTGCCAACGCTCAGAACAAACACCAAAAGACCTGCTCCAAAACGAAAAAGGCTATTTTTTTTCATCATAAAAAACCTCTATGTAAAAAGAAATGTAGCTTGTACAAAAATCTTCCATTCAAGCGTAACATATCGGTAATACAAAGTCAAATTTTACACCAACATTTTACAATTCGTTTTAAAAAAAGCTTTTTTGCGCGTCGTTTCGCGGATGGCTTTGCTCGGCAATAAGGAAAGAAAAAAGCCTCTGCCAAGCGGGCAAAGGCTTTAAACCAATCTATGTTACTTCGATTCTTCCATCGTGATATATTCTTCAATATATTTCGAGGCAACCGCGCCGTCCCCTACGGCTGTCACCACTTGGCGCAAGGGCTTTGTGCGCACATCGCCCACCGCGAACACGCCGGGAATGGAAGTGCGTGTGGTCTCGTCCGCTTCGATATAGCCGAAAGCGTCTGTTTTCAGCACATCCTTAAACAGCTCTGTGCTTGGTACGCGGCCAATCGCCACAAACAAGCCCTGTGCGTCCAGCGTTGTTGTGTCTTTTGTCACGGTATCTTGAAGCACAATTTTCTCCAGCTTGTCTGCGCCTTCTAAGCCTGTGACCACTTTATTCCACAAAAATTCCACGTTCGGGGCTTTTTCCAGCGCCTGTGCTTCGGCGCGGGATGCGCGCAAAGTATCTCGACGGTGAATCAAGTATACTTTTTCACACAGCTTCGACAGGAAAAGTGCATCCTCTACGGCAGTATTGCCGCCGCCGTTGACCGCAACCGTTTTTCCGCGGAAAAACATGCCGTCACAAGTTGCGCAATAGCCAACACCCTTGCCGCGGAAACGCTGCTCGTCTGCAATGCCTAACTCACGCGGGGCGGCACCGGTAGCAATTACGACCGTTTTTGCATACAAATCACCGTTTGTTGTTGCAATCTTTTTGGGGTTTTCTTCCAGCGAAACGCCGGTTACTTCCGCATAATGCGTCTTTGCGCCAAAGCGCTCCGCACCTTTGCGCATTTTATCGCCCAGCTCGAAGCCGTCAATGCCTTCCTCAAAACCGGGGTAGTTGTCAATTTGTGTGGTGGTTGCCATTTGTCCGCCGGGCGTCATTTTTTCCACAATGACTGTGGAAAGTCCCGCACGGGTGCAGTATAATGCCGCCGAATAACCGGCAGGGCCTCCGCCAATGATGACGGTATCTAAAATTTCCATAAAATCTGCCTCCTATTTTGATTGCCGCGCCCACGCCGGGCGCTTCATAAAACGCAATTTCAGCACTGCTGGTGAATCCACGCTTCCAGCTTTGCCTGCGAATCCGGCGCAATCAAGCGGTCGCCGTGTGTGCCGTTTTGAAACAGCAGCAGCGTGGGAATTACTTCAATATTGTATTGACGCGCCAACTCCGGCTCTTCATCAATATTGACCGTGCCGATTTTGGGGATGCCGTCATTGCCGTCAATGCGCTCCAAAACAGGTGCCAGACGGCGGCAGTAAACGCACCACGGCGCGGTGAACTCCACCAGCACCGGCTCGGCGGCTTGCAGCACGTCTGTATCAAAATTTTGTTTCGTTAATGTTTCAATTGCCATTGTTTACTCCCTCATTTCCCGGGCATTTCCGAAAAGCAAAAAGAAAACCATTTTTCAGAAAACCCCTAGTTGTTTCTCATCCAACGATGTATGTAGTATACACAGATTTGCCGCGTCTAACTGTGATTATGTTACGGTTTTTCCTTCCATTTGCAAGAAAAAGAAAAAGCAGGGGCACCCCCCTGCCTTTTCGCTGCAAAATCAGTTTTTAAACAACACCGTAGCATGCCCATGAAGTTTCCGTTTCCACTCTTTGAGAGGCTAACTCGCAGCTGTTGCATGCTGCACGATAGAGCACAACTCTGGACTGTTCTTTATCATACCCTCCGATGGTGCCATGTGTACAGGGTTGCTTTTCCCCTGTGAATCCCCACTCAGATGCAAAAAGCAAACTTTCCACACGCTTTCCGCCACAAGAACAGGGAATCACTTTTTCCGCCGCGTTTTCCTCAGTCACAGCGGGCTCTTCCTGCTCAGCTTCTGCACTTGTTTCGCTGGCAGGCGTCGAAACTTCATTTTGCACACGCGGCTCATCAAGAAAATCGCACTCCCACACGGCCTTTTGTTCCTGCCGTTGTGCCGACAAGGTGCATCGGCTGCATGCAACCTCATACGTCACCGTGCAAATTTTTTCATAGTCCATTCCGACCGGAGAATGTTTGCAATTGGTGCTTTCTCCGGTGTACTCTCCGGGAGAAGTATAAATCGGCTCCTCAATCAGCCGCCCACCGCAGGAGCAATTGAGATAATCCAGCGTGCTCGTATCTGCCGCCGCAATTTCATCCTGATGCTCCTGCATGGTTTTCCCACAGCTGCACACCAGCCAGTCGTTTTCTGTTTGCGTTTCCACCGTACTCTTCACCTGTGCAAAACCTGATGCCGCAAAGCCAAACGTCAGTACAGCGCAAAGAGCAGCGGCTTTTACCAAGAATCTTCTCTTCATTGTCAACAGCTCCTTTTCTTCTTTTTATGTTGTTTTCTTCCCATTTCGTTTGATTGACCTCAAAGCTTTCCGCGCTCAGCACGCAGCTTTTGCTTGCACGCCAAAGCGTTTCAAGCACCTTGAATACCAATCACTTCCTCTTTACCTTAAAAATAACATAAGATCCCATCAGAGTCAATTATTTTGTTGCTTTTCCGTTTATTTTTTAACGAAAAACATAACAAAAACAAGCACAAGAAAAAGAAAAAGCAGGGGAGCACCCCTGCTTTTTTATGGCAATATAAGCTTTTTAAGTCACACCGTAGCACGCCCACTGGGTCTCGGTCGCCGTCCGTTGAAAAGAAATATCACATCTGTTGCACGTTGTCCGGTAGATTAGATTTCTGTACTGCTCCTTATCATATCCCCCCAGGGAACCATGCACACATGGCCGCTGCGCACCTGTGAAATCCCACGGAGCTGTAAAAATTACACTTTCCACAATCCTCCCACCGCAGTAGGGACAAGGAATGTATCTTGCATCCGGGTTTTCCTCAGGCACGGATGTTTCATCCTGACAGGCTTCTGCGTTTACTTCACAACCGGACACCGAAACATTATCCTGCACATAAACTCCGTCTTCCGATGTCTTCTCCGCCGCAAAAGCAGAAGCCGTAAAAGCAACAGACAACAGCGCAGACATTGCGAAAACTTTCAGGAATAATGTTTTTTTCATAACGAACACTCCTTTACTACTTTCATTTGTTGTTTGCATTCTTTTCTATATCAGAAATCAGAACCCAATCTCATACACATCTCCAATAATCCATCCCCATTTCCCGAGACTGTTTAGAGTCCTGAAGCTTCTTTGCATTTGAAATACCATAAAAAGGAATTTTTGTCAATTTTTATCCATGTATTTTTTACCAATAATATATATTTTACCATAAAAATATATAAAGCGCAGGGGCGCGCCCCTGCGCTTTTTAAGCAATATGAACTTTTAAACAACACCATGGCATTCCCATGTGGTTTCGGGCACCACTCTGTCAGAACCTATACCGCAGTCACTGCATTTCATCTGATAGATGACCGTTCTGCTCATTTCCTTATCGTACCCGCCGATAGTACCATGTGCACAAAGCCGCTCTTCCCCCGTAAATACCCACGTAGATGCACCCGCTAAGTTCTCCGTAACATTTCCGCCACAGTAAGAACAGGGAGTAGATTTCGCTTCTTCATTTTCCTCAGGCAAGGCTATTTCCTCCTGATGAACTTCTGTACTTACTTCGCGGCTGGGCGTCGAAACTTCATTTTGCATACGCGGCCCATCAAGAAAATCGCACTCCCACACGGCCTTTTGTTCCTGCCGCTGTGCCGACAAGGTGCATCGACTGCATGCAACCTCATACGTCACCGTGCAAATTTTTTCATAGTCCATTCCGACCGGAGAATGTTTGCAATTGGTGCTTTCTCCGGTGTACTCTCCGGGAGAAGTATAAATCGGCTCCTCAATCAGCCGCCCACCGCAGGAGCAATTGAGATAATCCAGCGTGCTCGTATCTGCCGCCGCAATTTCATCCTGATGCTCCTGCATGGTTTTCCCACAGCTGCACACCAGCCAGTCGTTTTCTGTTTGCGTTTCCACCGTACTCTTCACCTGTGCAAAACCTGATGCCGCAAAGCCAAACGTCAGTACAGCGCAAAGAGCAGCGGCTTTTACCAAGAATCTTCTCTTCATTGTCAACAGCTCCTTTTCTTCTTTTTATGTTGTTTTCTTCCCATTTCGTTTGATTGACCTCAAAGCTTTCCGCGCTCAGCACGCAGCTTTTGCTTGCACGCCAAAGCGTTTCAAGCACCTTGAATACCAATCACTTCCTCTTTACCTTAAAAATAACATAAAATCCCATCAGAGTCAATTATTTTGTTGCTTTTCCATTTATCTTTTAACGAAAAACATAACAAAAACAAGCACAAGAAAAAACAAACAGAAAAAAGCCCCCGACGCGGTAAAAACCACGTCGGGGGCCTGTAATGCCAAACAGGAAGAAAAATTACTTCAGCTCGACCTTTGCGCCAGCCTCTTCCAGCTTCTTCTTCATCTCTTCAGCGTCAGCCTTCTGGGCAGCCTCTTTCAGAGTCTTCGGAGCGTTGTCGACCATCTCTTTTGCCTCTTTCAGGCCCAGGCCGGTAACTTCCTTAACAACCTTGATGACGTTCATCTTGCTTGCGCCAGCCTCAACCAGCACAACGTCAAACTCGGTCTTCTCTTCAGCAGCAGGAGCAGCGCCGCCAGCAGCGGGAGCAGCAGCAGCAACGGCAGAAACGCCGAACTCTTCGCAATAGGTGTCGATGAGCTCTTTCAGCTCGAGGATGGACAGTTCCTTAATGGAATCCAAAATGGCAGTGATCTTCTCAGAAGCCATGGTAATACCTCCAAATTCAAAATAAAGTAATGTTTTAAAATTCTTTGCTTACGCGGCAGAACCTTCTTTATCCACATAAGCCTGCATCGCAACAGCAAGACCGCTGAGCGTGCCGGTGAGAGCGCCCGCGAACATAGACAGCATGCCTTTGTAATCGGGCAGTTTGGCGATGGCGGTCAGCTCGTCCAGGGACAGAACAGAACCCTCCATGTAGCCGCCTTTCAGGGAGAAAGCACCCTTGGAAGCCTCTGCAAACTTGTTCAGAATGCGGGCAGCAGCGATGGGATCCTCCTTGGAAATTGCAATAGCGGTAGAGCCTTTAAAAGCGTCCGCAATGCCCTCCAGCTCAGTACCCTGCACCGCCAGACGCAGCATGGTGTTCTTGATAACAGCGTACTCAACGCCAGCCTCACGCAGCTCCTTACGCAGCTTTGTGTCGTCAGCCACATTGATACCCTTGTAATCCACCACAACGCCAGCCACAGAACCTTGCAGCTTTTCACGCAGCTCGGCAACAAAGGCTTGCTTCTCGGTCAGAATCTTTTGACTCGGCATATTGGTTTCACCTCGTTTCAGACAAATTTCGCCATTTCAACACAGGTGCAAAAAAAGCCTTTTTCTCGCACGAGAAAAAGGCAAAAAAATCTCATTTTTGCACGTTTCTCGGCAGGCGGGACAAGCCCATTATGCGTTCAAGCACCTGCTGTCTTTAAAACAGCTCTTATACTATATCAGATTTTGTCCTGTTTGTCAATATATTTTTCAAGATTCGTCCAGCACTTGTTCCATTTTTCTGCGGAAGGTGACGAAGCCTAATTTCTCGTAAAACCGAAGTGCACTTTTATTAAATTCCCAAACATCCAATTGAACCGAATGGCATCCGCGCGCTTTCGCTTCTGTCTTGACCGTCTCTATCAGTGCGGTTCCAACGCCTTTTCCCTGCGCTTTTTCGTCTACGCCGATTTCCACAATATGTGCCGTGTGAACAGCATACATACTGTTTGTTTCTTCCCGTTTGATGTACTCCACCATGGCAAAGCCCAGCAATACTCCGCTTTCCTCCGCCACAAACACCTCTTGTTCCGGGTTTTCTATCATTTTTAAAACGCGCTCTTGGTGGTCTTGTGCAAACACCGGCTTAAACACATTCGGATAGCTGTTTGCATGGAGTTCGCACACCGGCGCGCGCAAAACATTGATTGCTTCATAATCTTCTTTTCGTGCTAAGCGAATCATAACTTTTTCTCCCCTTGCCTCAACACGTTTTGAGGCTCTTGTTACATGGTAAGCTTCTTTTCCATTACGATATGCTCCACCGGGGCATAGTCGAGCAAGAAAATATCTCCGACTGTTTCATAGCCGTGACGCGCATAAAATTTCTTTGCCGATACACGCGCATCCATTGAAATTTTTTCCGCGCCCTGCTCTTTTGCCCGTTCTTCTAAGTGCTCCAACAAACTTGCCCCAATGCCGCAGCTTTGAATCTCAGAATCAATACACAGATATTCCAGCTTATAATCGGGGCCATGGTTCGACATCACGCCAACACCCAACAGATTTTCGCCCTCAAACATTCCCACCATCAAAGCATCTTGCTCGGAAGAAAAATCTTCTTCATAGATGTTTAACCCCAAAGGAATCCGCATCACTTTATTTCTGAGTGCCAAAGTTTTGGCATACTCCTCTGTTCCGTATAAAATCTCTTTAATTGCCCGCATTATTCTTCCTTCTGACAAATACAGTTTTACCATGCTGAGATACTGCATTAAACTTGAAGCCTATTGTAGTGCAAATGACTGCTTTTGGCAACCCCTAAAAAAATGACAAAACGATTTTGGTGACATAGCACAAAAATATAACGGCCTGCCCGGCAGCGATACGAGAAACAATACAAATAGGCTCTATAATAAATGTTGGGGTGACCCAAATAGAGCTCAAGGAAAAAATAAAAAAGAAGAGCATATTTGGTGAAAATCCGTTAAAATGGAGTTGTCAAGAAACCATGAACGGAGGCCAAATATGCTCTTCTCTGATTTTACACAAGAAATGCTAGGAATACAAGATGTTAAGGTAAAAAAAGTAGTGCAGAAAGAAACAGAGGTAGAAATCTGTTTTGAAATGCGCAAAAAAGAGCAAGTTTGCCCGTGCTGTGGAGCGAAAACGAATGCAGTACATGACTATCGGATACAAAAGGTAAAAGATTTGAGTTGTTTTGGCAAGCGGGTTGAAATTCTTTTTCAGAAGCGAAGATATCGATGTAAAGCCTGCCAAAAGAGATTTTATGAAAAGAGGCTCTATAATAAATGTTGGGGTGGCCCAAATAGAGCTCAAGGAAAAAATAAA